>Ga0181344_1000005_pt1 | contig 218031 bp, 215 predicted proteins | sample Su13VDMLBDD_FD_130098 | JGI IMG/M metagenome (GOLD analysis project Ga0181344, IMG submission 130098) | Freshwater viral communities from Lake Michigan, USA - Su13.VD.MLB.D.D | ecosystem: Environmental > Aquatic > Freshwater > Lake | place: USA: Michigan | collected 2013-07-15
GTCCAGAGGCGCCGACGGGCGCCATCGGTGATGATCTCGATCTCTGACATAAGCACGTGCTTAGGCATGTGCCTAAGCCTCCATGGTTATGCCTGGTGTCCGGTCGAAAGGGGGGCCAGTTCACCTGACCCATGCAGGCTGTCATACACATCTTCAGATTTCTAAGGGTGACGCACTGTTCTGCCGGAGGTGCTCCGCCGCTGGCCGACTAGGGGGACAGGCCCGCGGACAGAAGGATCGTGAGAAGGCCGATCATTCTGCTTCCCTTTGATGGCCATTCGGCGCAGGGTAGGAGATCGGCATTAGCACGGCGCCCGCCGCTAGTTCGGCCGCGACATCCTCTCGGCTGCGGATCGCCTCGATTGGCGATGGCTCGATTACATCCTGATCCTCGAACCACAGATCAAGGGCCTCCGTCGCGGCGGCCGGGATGTCGGCCCCGTTCTTGGCTGTGTCAAAGCAACCCGGAAGATCGGGAAAGGTCAGGCCATAGGCCGATCCATCGTCGTTGTGAACGATAGCGGTGTAGACTTTCATGATGGCTCTCCTCGGTAAAGGTTGTTGATCCGGTCCCGTTTCGGTGCGGAATAGCCGATCTTCGACCGCCTGGCATTAGATGGGCAATCGGCCCGTGCCTCTAAAAGGTTGGACCAAGTCTAGCCTGGCTGCAGCGCCAATGGCAGGTTCTTCGGAATATCCATGCCGGTCCGATGATCGGTGGTGCCAGTCGGCGGTGTGCCAGAGACAAAACACCGACGGTGCGCAGCCTCTCTTTCTTGGGGCGTGGCGCGCAGAGCCCCGGTCGGAAGACCGGGGCTTTCTCGTTACCCAAGATGTTACCCGACGCACAATGCCGCCCTGTCTAGCGGCACATCACGGTATCTATGTCATTGATTCAATTGGTGGAGCCAAGGGGAGTCGAACCCCTGACCTCTTGAATGCCATTCAAGCGCTCTACCAACTGAGCTATGGCCCCACCGGAGGTCTGCTTCGTCTTTCGACGTTGCGTGGGGGGTCTATAGGGGCGCGCGCGGCACGGCGCAAGCGGAAAATGCGGTGCTCGGAAGGAGAATCTGAAAGATCGGAAAGCAAGCGGCTCGACCGGGGAAACCGCCTCTCGGGACCGGTTGTCGCGGCTGGCAGGACAAGAGACGCCGTGGCGGAAATGGTGGGCGGTGAGGGACTTCCCACCAGACAGTCAAGCCGTTGATATAGCTTCCGCTGCTATGTGCGCGTGTTGCGTTGTGGCACACCTGTGTGTCGCATCTGGGGCTGTGTCGCGCAAGTAGCAGGGCATCCGCGTACAATTTGAACATACAAGTGTCAGGCACTGATTTGTGTGGTTGAGTTCATGGCAAACACCAATGAGGACAAGGTGCGGTGCCATGGTCTGTTCCTGACCCCAGAGCCGATCGCCGTGATCCGTCCGGTGCCGCCTGTTTTCGAGGTGGCGGTTACGTGATCAGCGGCTTGAAATCTCTTGCTGATATTCCGACTCACGTTGCGGCCAAGTGTTCTTGATGTAGGCGAGCACGGCCTGGATCTCCGCGTCGCTCAGCACGCCCCCGAACCCCGGCATGTCGCTTTCGTATCCGCCCCCGACGATAGCGGCCGTGCCTTCCTTGACAATGCGAAACAGGACATCGTCGGAATGATGCCAGGTGTGGCCGGTCGCGTCGTGCGGTGGCGCCGGCAGACGGCCGGACGGAAGCGGTGACTTCCAGTCTGGCTGTCCCTCCAGATCCGCACCGTGGCAACTGGCACACTGATCGACATAGACCTGCCGGCCTTGCGCGAGGACTTCCGCCGAGACCGTGTCCGAGGATGCGGTGCCGGCATAGTGCCACACAGCAAATATCACCAACGCCACGCCTGTCAGGATTGCTCCGATCCAGCCAGTATTGCCGAGGTATTTTCTCATCGGTGTTCTCTCCAATCGCGCCGGACCCCATCGGTTTCATGCTGAAATGACCGGATGCCCGAACGGTGTTCACTTCGACAATGGACAATCCCGTGAGCGATGCCTATCTTCGAGCCATGTTCGCGCGTGCCGTCACCATGCTTGCCGTACTCGCAATCGCCGTGGTCACGACGTTGACCTCGGCGCATGCGGCACGTGTGGGTGCGGCGCCGGACCATGCCGTGCATGTGACCGAGATGATGCAGGTCTCGCACGGCGGTGATGCTTCCTGCGACGACGACCGGCACTGCGGTTCGGTCGATGCCGGAATGTGCGAATTCGTCTGCACGGGCCTTTCCATCTTTCTTCCGTTTGTCAGCGGCGATGCTGGCTTCGATTGCTCGCCGGTCGGCCACGACCGACCTGCCGAGCGCGCCCATGTCAGTCGGACCCCTGGTCTGAACGAACAGCCTCCCAAACCCCGTCTCCTTTGATCGCGTCCGGGCCGAGGCCCGCGGCGTTCCATCGGTTTGATGAACGGGACGGAATGTCCCGAGGAGACGACAATGAATACCCTTTCGCGACGCGGCTTTCTTGCCGCAAGCGCGGCGGCGCTTGCCGCTGCCCATCTTCCGCGCGCCGTCATGGCCCAGGCTGTGGCACCGCTTGGCCTGTCCGCCGAGGCCCGCACGCTCGACATCAATGGCCGCGCCGCCACCGTCTTCGGACTTGCCGGTCCAAAGGGACAGGGGCTGATCCTTGACGCGGGGCAAAGGTTCCAGGTCGATCTGACCAACAATCTCGACGTCGGCACGATTATCCACTGGCATGGCCAGATCCCGCCGAACGCGCAGGACGGGGTGCCGGACATGCCGATGCCGATGCTGAAACCGGGCGAGACCAGATCCTATGATTTCGCGCCGCTTGCGGGCACATATTGGATGCATAGCCATGTGCCCATCCAGGAAATGAACCTGCTGGCGGCTCCGCTGATCGTGCGCAGCGCCGAAGATGCCGCGGCCGAACGGCAGGAGGTCACGCTGTTCCTGCATGACTTCGCCTTCAAGACACCCGAAGAGGTCATGGCCGAGATCAGTGACGGCCATGGAGGCGGTCACGACGCATCCTCCATGCACGGCATGCCCATGGGTGAGGGCACGGGAGCGATGCGGGGCATGGACCACGGCGCCATGGGGAACATGCCGATGGGCGGCATGATGGACATGGGCGACATGGCCATGGACCTGAACGATTACGACTGGGACGCCTATCTTGCCAACGACCGGACTCTGTCGGACCCCGAGGTGGTTCGGGTCGAGCGCGGTGGCCGCATCCGCCTTCGGGTCATCAACGCCGCCGCAGCGACGGTGTTCTGGATTGATACCGGAGCGGCGCCCGCCCGGGTCATTGCGGTTGACGGGCATAATGTCCGACCGGTTGCTGGCAGCCGTTTTGGCGTCGCCATGGGACAACGGCTGGATCTCGAGCTCGACCTGCCGAACGAAGCCGGTGCCTGGCCGATCCTGGCCCTGCGCGAAGGCGCGCGAGAGCGGACCGGGATCATCCTGGCGACCTCCGGTGCTGAGGTCGCGAGGGTGCCGGAACTGGCAGACCAGGATGCACCGGCCTTCGACCTCGATCTGTCACAGGAGCTGAGCTTCGAGGCGCTGGACAATCTGCCAGACCGCCCGGTCGATCGCAGTCAGATGGTCATGCTGGGCGGCATGATGCAGCCCTATGTTTGGACCATCGACGGGGCGGTCTGGGGCCAGCATCGCCCGATCAAGGCCAAAGCGGGTGAACGTGTGTTGCTCGGCTTCCACAACATGTCGATGATGGGGCATCCGATGCATCTGCACGGCCATGTGTTCCAGGTCGTCGACATCAACGGCCGCAAGGTCAAGGGTGCGAGGCGCGACACCGTCTATGTGCCGCCCATGTCGATGGTGACAGTTGCCCTGGACGCCGGCGAGGCTGCCCGTTGGATGCTGCATTGCCATCACATGCCGCATCTGGAAACCGGCATGATGACCGAATTCGCCATCTCGGCCTGATCGTCGCGCCGGGGCAGTCCTGCCCCGGCTTGCAGGCGTTTCGCCGCCACTGTCACTGAAAGGCAGAACCCATGTCCATGTCTCACGGCGGTCCCACTGGTCACTTGCCAGCCAGCGGCGATCGCAAGGCGCTGGCCATCTCGGGCTGGCTCACCGGCCTCTACTTCATCGTCGAACTCGGGATCGGCCTCTGGACCGGCTCGGTCGCGGTCATGTCCGACGCCTTCCACACCTTCTCGGCCGTGGGCGGCGTGCTCATCGCTCTGGTGGCGATGCGTCTGGGCGAGCGGAAATCCAGTCCCGCCCGCACCTTTGGCTACATCCGGGCAGAAATCCTCGGCGCCCTGTTCAATGGTCTGTTTCTCGTCGTCATGGCGCTTTACGTGCTGTGGATGGGGGCGATGCGCCTGATGGAGCCGATCGAGCTGGCCACGACGCCGATGCTGATCGCGGCAGCAGGCGGCATCGCCACGGAACTGGTCGCGCTCTGGCTGCTCTACGAGCGCCAGAAAGGCAGCCTGAACATGCGGGGCGCCTACTGGCATATCCTACAGACCTTCGTCGGCAGCTTCCTTATTATCATCTCTGCCCTGGTGATCCGCTTCACCGGCTTTCTCGCCATCGATCCGCTGCTCGGCATGGCCTTCGGCGTCGTCCTGCTTTGGGCGTCGTGGGGCATCCTGCGGGAAGCGTTGCACATCCTATTGCAGGGCACGCCGGAGAACCTCGACCTGGATGCCGCCATTGCAGCCATTCGCAGGCTGGAGGGCGTCACCGATGTGCATCATGTCCATGCCTGGAGCCTCACATCGGGGCGGAACGTTTTCTCGAGCCATGTCTGCGTCCGGGACTGGCAGGAAGGCGAGCGGGTGCTGCAACAGGTGAACGGTCTCCTGAAAGGCCAGTTCAACGTGTATTTCTCGACTATTCAGATCGAGGGATACTGCCTTGATCGCGAGGAGGACGCTGCGGAAATCGACATTACCCGGCCGCAATCGGGGACGGGACAAGTCGCTCATCCAGATCATGCTCGGGAACGAGGTGTCCATCATGGTCACTGAAGAAGCTCGTCGGCGTCTGCTGAGCTATGTCTTGACCTTGCCATCGCTGGAAGGCGCAGAACGATTCCAAACCACGTTGCAGGCGATTCGATGAAGAGGCGGGCCATGGCCAGGAAAAATGAACACGAGCGCGGGGCCGTCGCGGGTACGGAACGGGAGAGCAGTATGTCAGGCATCGGCGACGGACGTTTCCACTCGGGACATCACCACGACCACCCGCATGATCATTCCGCGCACCAGAACGGGGCCGATCATCCACAGGACGCGGAGGCCGGAGCGACCGACGGTGTGCACAAGGTCAAGGACCCGGTCTGCGGCATGATGGTCGATCCGCACACGACCCAACACAAAGCCGAGCACGCTGGCCGACCTTATTATTTCTGTTCCGCGGGCTGTCGGGAGAAGTTTCTGGTCGAGCCCACACGTTATCTTGATCCTGCTTCGGCGGACGAAGCCGAGCCGGTGCCCGAGGGAACGATCTATACCTGCCCGATGCACCCCGAGGTCCGGCAGATCGGGCCGGGGTCCTGCCCGATCTGCGGCATGGCGCTGGAGCCGATGCTGGTCAGCCTCGAGTCCGGCCCGAACGAAGAACTGATCGACATGACGCGCCGTTTCTGGATCGGCCTGGCGCTGACGGTCCCGGTGTTCGTGCTTGAAATGGGCGGGCATCTGTTTGGCCTCACCCATCTGATCGGCCAGCGAACGTCGAACTGGCTGCAACTGATCCTCGCGACCCCCGTCGTCCTCTGGGCGGGCTGGCCCTTCTTCCAACGCGGCTGGCAGTCGCTGGTCAACCGCAGCCTCAACATGTTCACGCTGATCGCCATGGGCACGGGGGCAGCCTGGCTCTACAGCATGGTGGCGGTGCTGATGCCGGGCATCTTCCCGGACCAGTTCCGCCAGCCCGACGGCTCGGTCGCGGTCTATTTCGAGGCGGCGGCCGTCATCACCGTCCTGGTCCTGCTGGGGCAGGTGCTGGAACTGCGGGCGCGTGAAAGCACCAGCGGCGCGATCCGCGCGCTGCTCGACCTGGCGCCCAAGACGGCCCGGATCATCCGCGCCGACGGCAGCGAGGAGGAGGTGCAACTCGACAGCGTGCAGGTCGGCGACCGCCTGCGGGTGCGGCCGGGCGAGAAGGTGCCGGTCGATGGCGAGGTGATCGAAGGCCGCAGCGCCGTCGATGAATCGATGGTGACGGGCGAGTCGATGCCCGTGACCAAGGAAGTCGGCGCGTCCGCCATCGGCGGCACCATGAACCAGTCCGGCGCGCTGGTCATCGAGGCGAAAAAGGTCGGCCGCGACACCATGCTGTCGCAGATCGTCCAACTGGTCGCCGAGGCGCAGCGGAGCCGGGCCCCGATCCAGCGGTTGGCCGATCAGGTCTCGGGCTGGTTCGTGCCGGCGGTGATTGTTGTGGCCATTCTCGCCTTTGTCGCCTGGTCGATCTGGGGGCCGGAGCCGCGCATGTCCTTCGGTCTGATTGCGGCCGTCTCGGTTCTCATCATCGCCTGCCCCTGTGCGCTGGGATTGGCAACGCCGATGTCGATCATGGTCGGCGTCGGGCGCGGCGCGCAGGCGGGCGTGTTGATCAAGAACGCCGAGGCGCTCGAACGCATGGAGAAGGTGGACACGATCATCGTCGACAAGACCGGCACGCTGACCGAGGGCCGGCCCGCCGTCACCGCCATCGTTCCGGCGGAAGGCTTCACCGAAGACGAGGCCCTGCGCCTGGCCGCCAGCGTCGAGCGCGCCAGCGAGCATCCGCTGGCGCTCGCGATCGTGCGCGCCGCCGAGGAGCGTGGGTTGGATCTCGTGCCGGTCGCGGATTTCGACTCGCCGACCGGCAAGGGCGCGTTGGGGGTGGTTGAAGACAAGCGCATCCCGCTTGGCAATGCGAAATTCCTCGCCGAGCAAGGCGTGGATGTGGCGCCGCTGGCCGAGGAGGCCGACCGGCTGCGCGAGGGCGGGGCGACGGCGATCTTCATGGGGGTCGATGGCCGCGTCGCCGCGATCTTCGCCATCGCCGATCCGGTCAAGGCATCCACGCCCGAGGCGCTGGCCGCGCTGAAGGCGCTGGGGATCCGGGTCGTGATGCTGACCGGCGACAATTGGACGACAGCCAAGGCGGTCGCGCGCCAGCTCGGCATCGACGAGGTTGAGGCCGAGGTTCTTCCTGACCAGAAAAGCGCCGTCGTGCAGCGGCACAAGGCGGCGGGCGAGGTGGTCGCGATGGCCGGGGACGGCGTCAACGACGCGCCTGCGCTGGCAGCCGCTGACGTCGGCATCGCCATGGGCACCGGCACCGACGTGGCAATGGAGAGCGCAGGCGTCACGCTGCTCAAGGGCGACCTCAACGGCATCTTCCGCGCCCGCAAGCTGTCCGAGGCGGTGATGGGCAACATCCGCCAGAACCTGTTCTTCGCCTTCATCTACAACGCGCTCGGCGTGCCGGTGGCGGCAGGGCTGCTCTACCCGTTCTTCGGCCTCCTGCTGTCGCCGATCATCGCGGCGGCGGCGATGGCGCTGTCCTCGGTCAGCGTGATCGCTAATGCGGCCCGGCTGCGCGGGGTGAAGCTGTGACCATGTGCGACCATCTGCATATCTGCCGCAAGGCTGGCGGCAGGTGGCAAACCGCCGCGCCGCCGCCTGCTCACCGCTTCGTGCGTCGTGCCCGAACCGGGGCGGCCAGGTAATGAAACCATCACCACCGGCCCCGGTGCCCATGGCGTGTCGGTCCCGGCCCACGGCGCATACGTCTTCGTCACGACTATCTCCGACAACAGCGTTTCGATTGTCGATACCGAGAGCCAGAGTGTCGCCGAAACGATGTTGGTCGGCGATGGCCCGAACGGCATCGTTTACGGGCAGTCAAACTGACGGGATCGAGAACAGCGATGCCGGGACGGCCTTGCGGATGCAGTGAGTCAGGACGGCCGTGGTGCCGCCTGTTGATCGTGCTTCACAGGCGGCGTCCCGGCTATCGAGAACGAGGGCAACGAAGGGCGCGGCCAGGCAGCGGCCGCGCCCGCAAGGCTATCCTACGCTGTCCCGGGCTGATCCTTGCGCTCGGCCGGATAACCGGCCTCGGCGAGCGCGGCGACAAGCGCCCGTTCGTCCGCGCGCGTATGGACCTTCACGTCATGGGTGGGCGGATCGGTGATGACTTCAGCTGTCGGATCGACGCTCAGGATCGCGTTGGTGACCCGCCGGGCGCACCCGCCGCAGGTCATGCCGGGAACGGTGAACTGGAAAATGCGAACTCTCCTCGATGATGGTGTCCGCCGTCCGATGTGGGCATTGCCACGATGGCAAGGTCAAGAGCGGGACCTGGAAAAACAAAAAGGGTCGCGGGCCTTGACCTTCCCATCGTTGGAAGCCCCATCTGAATTGCAATGGATTCACGAAGGAGGATCATCATGACCAATGGCGCTCCATTGCAGCGAGGGGCCGACGCCGGTTCAACGCTCGGTATTCCGGTCGAGGGGATGACCTGCGCCTCATGCGTCGGCCACGTCGAGAAGGCGATCGCCAAGCTGCCCGATGTGGCGAAGGTGAGCGTCAATCTGGCGACCGAGCGCGCCGATGTCGTCTTTTCCAGCAAGCCCGATATCGCCGCTGTCGTGCGCGCGATCGAAGGCGCAGGATATGACGTGCCGGAAGTGACGGTCGAACTGGGCGTGGCCGGCATGACCTGCGCCTCCTGCGTCGCGCATGTCGAAAAGGCGGTCAAGGCCGTGCCGGGCGTCAACGCCGCCACGGTCAACCTCGCGACCGAGCGAGTCAGCGTGCGCCACCTTGGCGGTGTTGCGTCGATCGAGGCTATCGAAGCCGCGATCCGCGGCGCCGGCTACGAGCCCCACCGGATCGGCGGCGATGACGCTTCAGTCGATCGCGAGCGCGAGGCCCGGGAACGCGAGACGACCGGCCTGCGCCGCGCGACCCTGATCGCGGCGGTTCTCACCCTGCCGGTCTTTGTCATTGAGATGGGCTCGCATTTCGTGCCGGCGATCCATGATCTGGTGATGAACACCATAGGGACTCAAACGAGCTGGCTGATCCAGTTCGTGCTGACCACCGCAATCCTGTTCGGTCCCGGCCGCCGCTTCTTCAAGAAGGGCGTGCCGGCGATGATGCGCGGCACGCCGGACATGAACTCGCTGGTGGTGGTCGGCACCACTGCCGCCTGGGGCTATTCCGTGGTCGCGACCTTTGCACCGCAACTGCTGCCAGCCGGCACGGCCAATGTCTATTTCGAGGCCGCCGCAGTCATCGTCACGCTGATCCTGCTGGGCCGCTATCTCGAAGCCAAGGCCAAGGGCCGCACTTCCGAGGCGATCGAGCGGCTGGTCGGGTTGCAGCCCAAGACCGCGCGCGTCGAGCGCAACGGCGAGACCGTCGAGGTGCCATTGTCGGAGGTCCGCGCGGGCGACATCGTCCAGGTCCGCCCCGGAGAGCGGGTGCCGGTCGACGGCGAAGTGGTCGAGGGCGGTTCCTACGTTGACGAGTCGATGATCACCGGCGAGCCGGTGCCGGTTGCCAAGAACACCGGTGCGGAGGTCGTCGGCGGTACGATCAACAAGACCGGGGCCTTCTCGTTCCGGGCGACCAAGGTCGGCGCCGACACCGTGCTGGCGCAGATCATCCGCATGGTCGAAGAGGCGCAGGGCTCGAAGCTGCCAATCCAGGCCCTGGTCGACAAGGTGACGGCGTGGTTCGTGCCGGCCGTGATGGCGGCAGCGGCGCTCACCTTTCTTGTCTGGCTGGTCTTCGGTCCCGATCCCGCGCTTACCTTCGCATTGGTCAACGCCGTTGCCGTGCTGATCATCGCCTGTCCGTGCGCCATGGGCCTGGCGACGCCGACCTCGATCATGGTCGGCACCGGCCGAGCCGCCGAACTGGGCGTGTTGTTCCGCAAGGGCGAGGCGCTCCAATCGCTGCGCGATGTCACGGTGGTGGCGGTGGACAAGACCGGGACGCTGACCAAGGGCCGGCCGGAACTGACCGACCTGACGCCCTCGACCGGGTTCGAGCGCGACGAGGTGCTGGCGCTGGTCGCCGCGGTCGAAACGAAGTCCGAGCACCCCATCGCCGCTGCCATCGTTGCGGCAGCCGAAGCACGGGGTCTGCGGATCGGCACGCCAGAAGGCTTCGACGCGGTGCCGGGCTACGGCGTCGCCGCAACCGTCGGCGGCCACCACGTCGCGGTCGGGGCCGATCGCTACATGTCGAAGCTCGGCCATGATCTGGCGGCGTTCGCAGGCGAGGCCGCGCGGCTTGGCGGCGAAGGCAAGTCGCCGCTCTATGCCGCGATTGATGGCAGGCTGGCGGCGGTGATCGCGGTCGCCGACCCGATCAAGGAGACCACGCCCGAGGCGATCCGCGCGCTGCACGATCTGGGGTTGAGGGTCGCGATGATCACCGGCGACAACCGCGCCACCGCTGAGGCCGTGGCCCGCCAGCTCGGCATCGACGAGGTGGTTCCCGAGGTGCTGCCGGACGGCAAGGTGACGGCGATCCATGAACTGCGCGCCGGTGGCCGCAAGGTCGCGTTTGTCGGCGACGGCATCAACGACGCACCCGCGCTGGCGGAAGCCGAGGTTGGGCTGGCGATCGGAACGGGAACGGACGTGGCGATCGAGTCGGCCGATGTGGTGCTGATGTCGGGCGACCTGCGCGGCGTGGTGAACGCCATCGCGCTGTCGAAGGCGACGATCCGCAACATCAAGCAGAACCTGTTCTGGGCCTTCGCCTACAACGCCGCCCTGATCCCGGTTGCAGCCGGTTTGCTCTACCCGGTGTCTGGCACGCTGCTTTCACCGGTGCTGGCGGCGGGCGCCATGGCGCTGTCGAGCGTCTTCGTGCTGTCGAACGCGCTGCGGCTCAAGGCCTTCAAGCCGGTGCTCGCGGCTGAGGCAGAAACGACCGCGGCCGGAACGAAGGCCGAGGCTCATCTAGCCGCGGCGTAACACCTGAACCCTTGAAGGCAGGGGCGGGAAACTCGCCCCGGCCTGTCGATCAGGAAAAAGGAGAACCATCCGATGGATGTCGTCATCTATACCACGCCGCCCTGTCCCGACTGCCTCGCGCTCAAGCGTTGGCTGGAAGCATCCGGCATCCCATATGAGGAGCGCGACCTGACGGACCGGGCTGTCATGGAGGAAGTGAAGGCCCGAACAGGGGTGCGCGTCGCGCCCGTTACCTTTGTCGGGGACGAATTCTTCTACGGGACCTTCGCCGATCAACGGCCGAAGATTGCCGCTGCACTCGGGCCGATCGCCAAGTCTGCGGAGAAAGGAACGGGATCATGAATATCGGCCAGGCGTCCGAGGCTTCAGGGGTCAGCGCCAAGATGATCCGCTATTACGAGCAGACCGGCCTGATCCCGAGAGCGGCGCGGCGTGACAGCGGCTACCGCGACTATGACGATGCCGATGTCCACCGCCTGCGCTTCATCCGCGGCGCGCGCGACCTTGGCTTCACCGTCGAGCAGATCGGCGATCTGCTCGCCCTGTGGAGCGACCGCGAGCGCGCCAGCGCCGACGTGAAGGCGCTGGCGCTCGGCCATGTTGACGCACTGAAACAGAAGCAGGCCGAGATCGCGGCCATGATCGCGACGCTGGAAAACCTTGCCAGCCGCTGCCACGGAGACGACCAGCCCGATTGCCCGATCATCGAGGGCCTTGCTGAAAGCGATGGCGGCCAGACCGGCAAGGCGAAGCCCCGTCGCTTCGGCAAGGTCGACGAACTGCGAGCATGACGCCGGCAAGGAAGCTGCGGCCGGCTGTTCTCCATGGTCGGACCTGGGGCGAGCGCGCGGGCCTCCGAAGCCATGCAAGGGGTGCGCGGTCGGCATTGGCAGCTCCTGCCTTGTTCCCGCAGGACGCTGTTGTTGGCGAGCATCTCGGAGACCCCACCCGCGCGATCGCGATTGCGCGGGTGGGGTTGTCGGTTTCGGTGACCAGAGCCGCAGCGGGCGAGGCCGCAAGGTGAAGCGTGAAGACCATGCCGGATGCCGCCGCCACCAGGGCCGAGCCTTCGGGGTTCATGGTGAAGGCATGGCCCCGAACACCTTGCGGAGTTGCGCCAGGCGGGCCCGTCCGTTCACGCGCGCCGCGCCCTCGATCTTCGCCAGCTTGCCGTCGGCCTCCTTGATCGCGGCCTCGCGCCCGATCCCGGTCAGCCCTTCATCCTCGATGCCCTCGAGGCGCCGGGCATGATCGCGCCGCGCCCGGCGCTTTGCGACCTCGCCTCGGACGCATCGCCGATGGCGTCATGGTCCGACCGGACCTTGCCCCACATCGCCCGGAACTCGGGCGGCATTGCGTCGAACCGCTTTTTCAGGGCGGCATGGCTGCGGCTCCGGGAGGTCCCGCGCGCGACTGCCTCGGGGTCGTTGGCCGGGACGTTGCGCGGCTGGAAAGCCTTGGTCGGATCGACCTGGGCAATCGTCGCCTCGTGCAGAAGGTCCATAAAGGCCGCGCTGGCGTCACTGTCCTTGCGGCGCAGCTTTATCCACTGATCGGCAGTCCCGGCCGCGCGGGCGTGCCACGAGCCCCGCTGCGCGTCCATTTCATCCTTGTGTGCGATGTAAGCCTGCGCGGCCAGCAGATCGCGGCCCAACTCCTTGAACAGCGGGCGGCCCGGCACCAGCGAGAGGGCGTTCCAGGTCTTGGACCTGCCCATGCTGTCGGTCAGCAGGTCCGACCAGAAGACCGACCCCTTGCGCCAGCCTTGCGCGCCGAAGGGCACGTCGGCCTTACGAGCCTTGGCGGTCAGCGCCTCGCGAATCGCCGTCATGTCGCGCTGTTCCTTGACCGACTCGCCGCTAGGACCCATATTGGGGTTGCCGCGCCGGGGTGATGGAGCCAGATCGCCCCACAAGTCGCCGAGACTGGCTATCGACCTTTCGGTGCGACGCGGCACCCCACGATCATAAGCGGTCAGCAACCAGATCTTGTCAGCCTCGTAGAACGTCAGGCTGATGCTCGCCTGATCGGTTTCGCCATGGAGTTGGACACGGTTGCTGTTGCGCGACGTGACCTTCATGCCATCCAGGCGTGCTTGCAGATCATCCAGCACTTCGGGATGCCAAGCAATCGGCTTGGACAAGCCGAAGCTGGCGCTCTTGCTGGTTCCTTCCTTGCCCCAGACAAGAGCGATCGGTCCCACATCAGGATGGTGCAAGCCCCCCGGCGCCTCGCGGTCTTGCAGCCGTTCCAGTTCAAGCGCGGCCTCGCGCCAACGCCCTTCATAGCCACGCAGGACGGGACCGAAGGCCGCTGGCGTCCAGGTCGCCATAGGTGGCTTCCACACGCGCCCGGATGCCCGCATCGGCCCGCGCTGCCCGCACCAGTGCCCGCCATTTCTGTGCCGTGAACAGGCCATGCGTTCCGCCCCACCGCATCGAATCGCGGAAGGCCTGGACAATCTCGTGATCCGGGGGTGTGACGCCGGACCATGTTGTCGGCATCGCGAAGGAAAGCCCGCAGGTGCTTGGCAGCGGTCTTCAGGTTATCCACCGTTGACTGGCTGATCGGCTTGAACTGGGAAGGGTTTCCGGGGCGGCGGGATTCGATGTATTCTGCAAGGCACGTTCCAGCGGATACCCTTTCCCTGTAACGACCCGAGAGAACCGCCGCAGTTGATCCACAGGGAAGCCCCGGGCGGCGGCAGCTTCCAGCCTGTCATGTAGCACCACGTCAAGACCGCCGTGGGTATCGTCGGCGTTCGCGGCGGCGTCTGCGGCAATCGCTTCCCGCCATTCAAAGGCTGACGGCAGCGAGAATGCACCCTTGTCGCCCTGCTGTGCTTCAAGTCGGCGCAAGTCACCCAAGAGAATGTCGCGGCGCTTGCGGGCGTCGGGCAAATGACGGAAGGCAAGGCCGCGTTTGATTTCCTTGCCCAGTCGCTTCCCATCCCAAGGGTTCCGCAATCCCATCAAAGCGGGGGGCGTCACCATTCTGAACACCCGGCTCTTGCCGGGGCTGCGAGGTTGCACCAGATACTGCACGTCTTCGGCCTTCCTGTGGTCCATTATGAACAACTTCGGCTTGGACATCAGGAGTGAAATCGCAGCGAAAACAATGGCTTGGGTAAAGTGGCGGAGAGGGTGGGATTCGAACCCACGGAACCCGTGAAGGCTCAACGGTTTTCGAGACCGCCCCGTTCGACCACTCCGGCACCTCTCCGCGCTTCTGGGTGGTGAGGCGGGGGTTTAGAGAGGCGGGGGTTGAAGCGCAAGAGGTTTTGTCGAAAAAAGCACCTGTATGCGGAAAGGATGCCCGATGCTGCGGTTTTTGTGTCTGAGCCTGCTGATCGCCCTCGCCGGGCCCCTTGCCGCGCAGCCGCGCCCGCCGATGCCCCAGCACCAGCAGGCCGCCGATGCGGTCTGGGAGGTCATGGACCTGGACAGCCTTGCCCCCATCCTGCAAGCCGAGGCCCTGGCCGAGGGGGCCGAGATGGCCGCGACCCTGTTCAAGGGCCGCGGAACGGGCCGCTGGCTGGACCGTGTGGGCGCGATCCATCACCCCGGCCGGATCCGGGCGCTGTTCCTGTCCGGCATGGCCGCCGCCATGCCCGGGGCTGATCCCGCCGAGGTGCGGGCGGGGCTGGAGTTCTATCGCACGGGCTTCGGGCAGCGGATGCTGGCGCTGGAAAGCTCGGCCCGGGTGGCGATGCTGGACGCCGATGTCGAGGCGGCGGCGCGCGAGGCCTTCGCGCAGGCCCGCAGCCAGGGCAGTTCCCGCGCCGCCCGGATCGAGCGGCTGATCGAGACCGCCGACCTGGTCGAATCGAACGTGGCGGGCGGCCTCAACGCCGCCATCGCCTTTTCCCGGGGCTTCCAGGCCGGGGGCGGCTTTCCGATGCCGATGAGCGAAGGCGAGATCATCGCGGACGCCTGGGCGCAGGAACCGCAGATGCGCGCCGATGCCGAGAACTGGATCGGGGCCTATCTGTTCCTGGCCTATTCCTCGCTGTCGGATGCGCAGCTCGACGCCTATATCGCCTATGCCGGATCGGCCGGGGGGCAGGCCCTGTCGCGGCTGATGTTCGCGGGCTTTGATGCGGTGTTCGCGCGGACCTCGCATGACATGGGCCTTGCCGCCGCCGCCGAGGTCCGGGCGCGGCAGCTGTGACGAGCCGCATCCTGTCGGCAGGCATTGCGCCAAGTCCCGGGTCGAACCGTGCCGGGCCACTGCGGTCGGCCAGCGCCAGGGTTGGGGATGCCGCGACGGTTTCCGCCTTTGGGCGTGATCATGCGGGGGCAGGCGCCAAGCCGGCCGGACGAGTTCCAGAGCTGGTCCGCCGCCCCGGTGCGGATCTCAAAGGGCGGCAAGTTCGTCAGCCCCAACGCCGATGAGCCGGTCGGCCGGCGCAGGGCCTTCGCGCCCGGCATCCGTGTCGCCTCGACGGATCACCGGAACTGACCGGCCACGGCGTCCCGATTGGCCGATGGCGGTGTGAAGGCGCGCAAGAGAACGCCCCGCCTGCGCGGGAGAGCGGCCTGCGGAACTTCTGACCGGAACCATGTCCGTTTCCGTGCCGCAGGTTGGCGGGGCGAGATGCGGCCCGCCCGCGTCCGGCCCGGGATGCGCCGGTGCAGACCCGATGGGCGCCCGAAAGGCCGCGCGACTGGCCAGGATCATGCCCGCCGGAACGACGCGCCGTGGGAAAACCCTGCGGCGCGATGTCCTTGTCCATGGCTGCCGGCACCGGCGGCAGGACGCCTGTCGGACCGACATGCCGCGGCATGGCGGAATATGTCCTGGGGAAGGGGGCAGCGCCCCTTGCGGGCGGTGCGGCCCGGCCGGATCGGGCGCGGCGCGGCGTTCAGGACTTGTCCGGCATCGGCTGCGTTCCGGCGGCCAGCGACAGAAAGCCCGCGACATAGTCGATGCCGTCCTCGCCCCGGCGGGTTCCCAGGTGGATGGATTTCGGCAGGCCGTCCCCGATGCGGACGGCGCGGATCGGCAGATCTCCGCCTTCCTCGTGCAGAAGCCAGTCGGGGATCGCGCTGACGCCGCGCCCGGCGGCGACAAGGTGCAGCATCATGGCGGTCGTCTCGACCGTGCGGTGGCGGCGCGGCAGGCAGTTGCCGGGCACCAGGAAGCGCGTGAAGACGTCCAGCCGCGCCGGATCCACCGGATAGGTGATCAGCGTTTCGCCCGCCAGATCCTGCGGACGGACGGCATCGCATATGGCATGGTCGCGCGGCACCGCCAGCACCATCTGATAGTCGAAGACCGGACGATAGGCGATGCCGGGCAGGTCCAGCGGATCGGGGGTGATCAGCAGGTCGATCTCGTGCCCCAGAAGGGCCGCGATGCCGCCAAAGCGGAAGGCGGTGCGGATGTCCAGGTCCACGTCGGGCCAGGCCGCCAGATAGGGCGCGACGATGCGCATCAGCCATTGCTGGCAAGGGTGGCACTCCATGCCCACCCGCAGCGCGCCGCGCTGGCCCGCGGCGAAATCGCCCAGCACCCGTTCGGCATGTTCGATCTGCGGCAGCACCCGCTGCGCCAGCGCCAGCAGATGGGCGCCCGCCTGCGTCAGCCGCAGCCCGCGCCCGTTCTTTTGCCAGACGGCCACCCCGTGGCGTTCCTCGAACTTGCGCATGGTGTGGCTGAGGGCGGATTGGGTCAGGTTCAGCGTCCCGGCCGCAGCCGTCACGCTGCCCAGCCGGTCCACCTCGCGCAGGATGGCCAGGTGCTGACGGTCGATCATGGATGATGCCTGCTCATAAGTTGATGAGATAATACCATTTCCGCTCATCGGTGCCAGCCCTTACGCCATGCCCGTCACATGAACGAGGGGACAGATGGCACGATCGGCAAACCTTGGCTTTCCGCGCATCGGCGCGCATCGCGAACTGAAGACCGCGCTCGAGGCGCATTGGAAGGGCGGTCTGTCCGAAGACGGGCTGGCCGCCCAGGGCGCCGCGCTGCGCGCCCGGCATTGGCAGGCGCAAAGGGATGCGGGCATCGCCGTGATCCCGTCGAACGACTTTTCCTTCTACGATCACATGCTGGACATGACCGCCCTGCTGGGCGCGGTGCCGCCGCGCTTCGGCGCCGTGAAGGGCCGGGTGTCCCTTGCGCAGTGTTTCGCCATGGCGCGGGGAACGGCGGACGCTCCGGCGATGGAGATGACGAAATGGTTCGACACCAACTATCACTACATCGTCCCCGAGCTGCACGAAGGGCAGGTCTTCGGGCTGTCGTCCTTGAAGCCGGTCGATGAATACCTGGAGGCCAAGGCGCTTGGCATCGAGACGCGCCCGGTGCTGGTCGGACCCTTGACCTGGCTCGTTCTCGGCAAGGCGAAGGATCGGGGGCTGGACCCGCTGTCGCTGCTGCCGCGCATCCTGCCGGTTTATGCCGAGATGCTGCGCCGGCTGGCCCAGGCGGGCGCCGAATGGGTGCAGATGGACGAGCCGGTGCTGGTCACGGACCTGACCAGCGCGCAGCGCGACGCCCTGGCCCGCGCCTATGCGGCGCTTGGCGCGGTTGGGCCGAAGCTGCTGGTCGCCAGCTATTTCGGCGCGCTGGACGACAACCTGGATCTGGCGCTGTCCCTGCCGGTCGCGGGGCTGCATGTCGATCTGGTCCGCGCCCCGGGCCAGATCGACGCGCTGCTGGCGCGGAACGGCGGCAAGACCCTGTCGCTGGGCCTGATCGACGGCCGCAATGTGTGGCGCGCCGACCTGGCCCGCGCGCTGGCCGTGGCGCGAAGGGCCGCCGCCGTGCTTGGACCCGACCGCATCCAGATCGCGCCGTCCTGTTCGCTGCTGCATGTTCCCGTGGACCTGGACAGCGAATCCGGGCTGGACGGGGCGTTGAAATCCTGGCTGGCCTTTGCCGTCCAGAAGCTGGCCGAGGTCGCCGCCCTGGCCCGCGCCCTGGACGGCGGGGACGTGGCGGCCGCCCTGCACGCCAGCGATGCGGCCCTTGCCTCGCGCCGGTCCTCTCCGCGCATCCACGATCCCCGCGTCAAGGCCCGAGCCGCCGCCGTGACGGATGCGGACCTGTCCCGGCGCTCGCCCCATGCCCTCCGCCGCAAGGCGCAGGCGGCGGTTCTGGACCTGCCCGCCTTTCCGGCCACCACCATCGGATCCTTTCCGCAAACGCCCGCCCTGCGCCGCGCCCGCGCCGACCACCGCAAGGGCACGCTGCCCGATGCCGACTACGAGGCCTTCCTGAAGGCCGAGACCGAAGCCTGCATCCGCCGGCAAGAGGGCCTTGGCCTCGACCTGCTGGTGCATGGAGAGTTCGAGCGCAACGACATGGTCGAATATTTCGGCGAACACCTGTCGGGCTTCGCCTTCACGCGGTTTGGCTGGGTGCAGTCCTATGGCTCGCGCTGCGTGAAGCCGCCACTGATCTTCGGCGACGTGTCGCGCCCCGGGCCGATGACGGTGGGCTGGTCGTCCTTCGCGCAGTCGCTGACGGACAGGCCGGTCAAGGGGATGCTGACGGGGCCGGTGACGATCCTGCAATGGTCCTTCGTGCGCGACGACCAGCCCCGGCAGCAGACCTGCCGCCAGATCGCCCTGGCGATCCGCGACGAGGTGGCCGACCTGGAGGCCGCGGGCCTTAGGGCGATCCAGATCGACGAGCCCGCCCTGCGCGAAGGCCTGCCCCTGCGCCGCCGGGACCGGGACGGCTATCTGCACTGGGCCGTCGACTGCTTCCGCCTGGCGGCCAGTCCCGTGCGCTGCGACACCCAGATCCACACCCACATGTGCTATTCCGAATTCAACGACATCATGCCCGCCATCGCCGCCATGGATGCCGACGTGATCTCGATCGAGGCTTCGCGGTCGGACATGGAGCTGCTGGAGGTGTTCGGCGACTTCGAATACCCCGCCGGGATCGGGCCGGGCCTGTGGGACATCCACGCGCCTCGCGTCCCGTCCCGGGACGAGATGGTGGCGCTGCTGCGCAGGGCGGCGGGGGTGATCCCGGCGGACCGGCTGTGGGTGAACCCCGATTGCGGGCTGAAGACACGGGACTGGCCCGAGACCCTGGCCTCGCTGGAAAACCTTGTCGCGGCGGCCAGGGCGCTGCGCCAGGGCGATCTGGCGCCCCTGCCCATCGACCGGGGCCCGCGCGCCGCAGCGCATCCGGCCTGCGGCTGCCGCTGATCGCGGGGCGGAACGGGGCCGCGCGCCCCGGTTCGTCCGCCGGCGGACCGCGCCGCGCCCGTTCCGGCGTGCCCGTCCCCACGTGCCATCGCGCCGCGTCGGGGATGCGCGCCCGGTCTTGTGCCGGATGCGTTTGCGGTGCAGACCAGGGGCGTCCTTGCGGAAGCCTGCCGTTGTTGCCGGCCCGCAGTCTTGTGCAGGAGCGGCGGATGCCCGACAACAATGCCCAGCCGGTCGATCGCGACTGGTCCGGCGCGATTTCTCCCACCGAGGAGATCATCGGCGAGGCCCGTCAGGGCCGCATGTTCATCCTGGTCGATCACGAGGACCGGGAAAACGAAGGCGACCTGGTGATCCCCGCACAGATGGCCACGCCCGCCGTCATCAACTTCATGGCGACCCACGGGCGCGGCCTGATCTGCCTGTCGCTGACCGGGGCGCGGATCGACGCGCTTGGGCTGCCGCTGCTGTCCCCCAAGAACTCCAGCCGCCACGAGACCGCCTTCACCATGTCGATCGAGGCGCGCGAGGGCGTGACCACCGGCATCTCGGCCCGGGACCGCGCCCATACCATCGCGGTGGCGATCGACCCGGCCAAGGGTCCGGCCGACATCGCCACGCCCGGTCACATCTTTCCGCTGCGCGCCCGCGACGGCGGCGTGCTGGTGCGCGCAGGCCATACCGAGGCCGCCGTCGATGTCGCGCGCCTGGCGGGGCTGAACCCTTCGGGCGTCATCTGCGAGATCATGAACGACGACGGCACCATGGCGCGTCTGCCCGATCTGGTCGTCTTCGCGCAACGGCACGGGCTGAAGATCGGCACCATCAGCGACCTGATCGCCTATCGCCGCCGCCACGACAACCTGATCGCGGAACGCGGCCGGATGGCCGTGCAGTCGGCCCATGGCGGCGACTGGACGATGCGCGTCTTTGCCGACGAGACCACGGGCGCGGAACATATCGTGCTGACCAAGGGCGACCTGGCCGCGCCGGGGCCGGTGCTGGTGCGGATGCATGTGCTGGATCCGCTGCACGACGTGCTGGGCATCGGGCGCAGGAACGCGGGCACGCTGGACCAGGCCATGCGCATCATCGCGGCCGAGGGCAGGGGCGTCGTGGTGCTGTTCCGCGACACCGAGCCGCGCCTGCCGCGCCAGGACGAGGTGTCCTCGCACGTGCTGCGGCAATACGGTTTGGGGGCGCAGATCCTGTCCTCGCTGGGGTTGTCGGAGCTGGTTCTGCTGACCAACTCGGCCCCGGTCCGCGTGATCGGGCTGGACGCCTATGGGCTGTCGATCCATTCAACCCGACCGATCAAGGAATAAGCCATGGCCGCCAGCATCGACCACCACCAGCTGCCGCTGCCCCGCATCGGGGGCGACCTGCGCCTGCTGATCGTTGTGTCGCCCTATTACCGCCAGATCGCCGACGGGCTGGTGCGGGGCGCCCGCGCCGCCGCCGCCGAGGCAGGCGCCGCCGTTGATCTGGCCGAGGTGCCGGGCGCCCTGGAAATTCCCACCGCCATCGCGCTTGCCGCCAGCCGCCAGCCCTATGACGGCTATGTCGCGCTTGGCTGCGTGGTGCGCGGCGAAACCACGCATTACGACACGGTGTGCAACGACAGTTCCCGCGGGCTGACGCTGCTGGGCTTGCAGGGGCATTGCATCGGCAACGGCATCCTGACGGTCGAAAACATCGACCAGGCCCTGGTGCGGGCCGATCCGCAGGGCCAGAACAAGGGCGGCGGCGCGGCGGCTGCGGCGCTGCACCTGATCGCGCTGAAGCGCCGGTGGGATTGCGGCTGATCCCGCGGCGAAGGGAGGGTGCGACTTCTGGTCGATTGTGACCGGGCCCGGCCCGTGGCACCCTGCCGGCGGGTCGGAAATCTTGGGGGGAAGACGATGCGGTTTCCGGGACGAGGCCGGATCCTGGGGCTGGCCCTGGGCCTTGCCGCGGCGATGCTGGCGGGGCCGGGCGGGGCGCAGCAGCCCTTGCCGACGATCACCGTCGGCACGCTGGAAAACGGCACCGTCAACTGGGAACTGGAAACCATCCGGGACCGGGGTTTCGACCGCGAGAACGGGTTCGAACTGCGGATGCGGCCCTTTGCGGGCAATCCCGCCACGCAGGTCGCCATGCAGGGGGGCCAGGTCGATGCCATCGTGTCGGACTGGATCTGGGTTGCGGTGCAGCGGGCGAATGGCGCGCCTTTCACCTTTTGGCCCTATTCCACCGCCGTGGGCGGGCTGATGGTGCCTGCCGACAGCCCGGTGCGGGGGCTGGCGGATCTGGAAGGGGAAAAGATCGGCATCGCTGGCGGGCCGGTGGACAAGAGCTGGCTGATCCTGCGCGCGTATCACCGCCAGCGGACCGGCCGCGACCTGGCCGATGTCACGCAGCAGGTCTTCGGCGCCCCGCCGATCATCCAGAACGCCGCCGAGACGGGCGAGGTCGCAGGCGCGATCAATTTCTGGCATTTCCTGGCCCGGATGCAGGCGGGCGGGATGCATCAGGTGATCAGCGTGGCCGAGGCCGCGCAAGGCCTGGGCCTGGACCCGGACACGCCGCTGCTGGGATACGTCCTGCGCGACGACTGGGTGGCGAACAACCCCGGCCTGGCGCGGGGGTTGGCGCAGGCGTCGCGGCAGGCCAAGGATCTTCTGGCCCGCGACGACGGCGCCTGGCAGGCCCTGCGCCCGACGATGGAGGCCGGCACGGAGGCCGAATTCATCGCGCTCCGCGACGGCTGGCGCGCGGGGATCCCGCCCGAAGGTCCGGTCGATCCCGCCGACGCGCAGCGGTTGTTCGCGCTGCTGGCGGAACTGGGCGGCGATGAACTGACCGGCGGTTTGTCCGATCTGCCGCCGGGGCTGTTCTGGCCAGGTGAATAAACCGCCCCTGCATAAGCGCCCCGGCCTGGTGCCGGGACTTTTGTCGGTTCTGCTGCTGCTGGCCTTGTGGATGGCGGTCGCGGCGGCGGCGGACGATCCGCGCACCATGCCCTCGCCCCTGGCCGTCGCGGGGCGGATTGGGACGCTTGCGGCATCGGGCGAATTATGGCTGCACGCGGGCGCGACGCTGCTGCGGGTCGGGGCCAGCTTTGCCATCGCCATGGCCGCGGGCGTCGCGCTTGGGCTGTGGATGGGCCGGTCGCGGGCGGCGGATCACTGGCTGAACCCGGGGCTGGTGATCGCGCTGAACGTCCCGGCCCTGGTGGTGATCGTGCTGGCCTATATCTGGATCGGCCTGAACGAGGTCGCGGCCGTCGCCGCCGTGGCCCTGAACAAGATCCCCGTCACCACCGTGATGCTGCGCGAAGGAGCCCGCGCCCTGCGCCCCGACCTGGACGACATGGCGCGGGCCTTCCGCATGGGATGGTGGGCGCGGCTGCGCCATGTCGTGCTGCCCCAGCTTGCGCCCCATGTCGCGGCGGCGGCGCGGGCCGGGATCTCGCTGATCTGGAAGATCGTGCTGGTGGTCGAATTCCTGGGCCGCTCGAACGGAGTGGGCTTCAAGATCCATCTCCTGTTTTCCTCGTTCGACGTGGCGGGCGTGCTGGCCTGGGCCTTGTCCTTTGTCGCGGTGATGCTGGCCATCGACCTGGCCATCCTGCGCCCGTGGGAGGCTGGCGCGAACCGCTGGCGCCGCGATGAGGCTTGATCTGGCGGGCAAATCCTTTGCGGGCCGCCCGGTGCTGGGGGCGCTGCGGCTGGCCGTCGGACGCGGGCAGCGCCTGGCGATCCTGGGCCCGTCGGGCATCGGCAAATCCACGCTTCTGCGCATCCTGGCCGGGCTGGACGGGGATTTCCAGGGCCGTCTGGAAGGGCGGGAAAGGCTGGCGGTGGTGTTCCAGGAACCGACCCTGCTGCCCTGGCGGCGGGCGGTCGCCAACATCACCCTGCCCACCGGGTGCGATCAGGCGCAGGCCCGCGCCCTGATGGCCGAGGCGGGTCTGACAGGGCACGAGAACAAGTTCCCCCGCCAGCTTTCCCTGGGCCAGCAGCGCCGTTTGTCGCTGGCCCGCGCCTTTGCCGCCCGTCCCGACATCCTGCTGATGGACGAGCCATTCGCCAGCCTCGATCCCGGCACGGCGGGCCGGATGATGGACCTGACCGCCCGGCTTCTGGACCGCAGCGGCGCCGGGCTGGTTCTGGTCACGCATGACGCGGCCGAGGCCGCCCGCCTTGGCGCCGCGCCGGTCCGGCTGGCGGGCAGCCCGGCGGTGCTGGCCGCAAACGGGGTGTCCGGCCTCGGCTGAACTGCACCGGGGGGAAAGACCAGCCCCGCCGCGATCCTTCGGCGCGCGAGATGCTTTCAGGGTTTTCCGGATCCGCCGGCGGGGCCGCGACGGCGCTGGCGGGCGGCCATGCCCCGGTCATCGGCCCGGATCTGGGGGAACGGGCCGCCGACGCCATCGCGGGATCCGCGCGCAGATCGGGCAGGCCGGCGATGCCCGGAACACGCGCCCCATGCCGACGGCCAGGCTGATCCCGCTGGCGATCCCGCCGCGCTTCCGCAAGGGCCGTGAACGCGTCCGGGGTCAGCGCGCGACGCAAGGCCGGGGATCGCCCTTGCAAAGCCGGACGGTGCCGCGCCCGTCCTACGACAGATCCTCGATGATGTAGTCTTCCCAGTCCTCTTCGCAGACCTCGGCCTCGCTGACGGTCCAGCCGCGGACGCTGGCGCCGGCGCGGTGGACGGTTTCGCGGTCGCCCGAGATCAGGTGGTGCCACTTGTACAAGGGCCGCCCCTCGTGGCGGAGGCGATAGGCGCAGGTCGCGGGCAGCCACCAGGCGATCTCGGCCAGCTTGCGGGGGGTCAGGACCACGCAGTCGGGAACATAGTCGTGGCGGTTGGCATAGCTGCCGCATTGGCATTTCTCGCCGTCCAGCAGCTTGCAGGCGACGCGGGTGAAGGCCAGCTCGTTGGTGTCCTCGTATTCGATCTTGTTCAGGCAGCACTTGCCGCAGCCGTCGCACAAGGCCTCCCATTCGTCGGGGGCAAGCTGCGGCAGGGGCAGCTCCCAGAAACGCTCGCGCATCAGACGCCCGCCAGCACCGTGCGGGCCTGTTCCGCATCGGCGGCTATCTGGTCGATCAATGTCTGCACGCTGTCGAATTTGGCCTCGTCGCGCAGGAATTCAACCAGGCCCACCGAAAGATGCTGGCCGTAAAGGTCGCCGCTGAAGTCGAACAGATGCACCTCAAGGTTGGGGGCGTTGCGGCCGAACATCGGGCGCACGCCCAGGCTGGCGACGCCCTGGCAGGACAGCTTGTCCGGCCCGGTCAGCACGTCCACCACCACGGCATAGACGCCAAGGCGCGGCAGGTGCAGGTCGTCCATGCGCATGTTGGCGGTGGGCCAGCCGAATTCGCGGCCGCGCTTGTTGCCGTGGACCACCTCGCCCTCGATCCGGTGCAGGTGGCCCAGCATCCGTTCCGCGTCGCGCGGCCGACCTTCGGCCAGCGCGCGGCGGATCGCGGTCGAGCTGTAGTCCTGCCCGCCATGGCCCAGCAGCGGCACCGCCGTCACGCCGAAGCCAAGCTGCGCCCCCAGGTCGCGCAGGGTCGCGACATTGCCCGCCCGGTCCTTGCCGAAGACGAAATCCGCGCCAACCGTGACATGGCTGACACCAAGCCCGCCAACCAGCACGTCGCGGGCGAATGCCTCGGGCGAAAGGCCCGCCAGCACCGGGCCGAAGGGCAGCTCGTAGAGCTGTTCCACCCCCAGCCGGGCCAAGCGGTTGGCCCGCGATTCCGAGTTCATCAGCCGAAAGGGCGGGGCGTCGGGGGCGAAGAACTGGCGGGGGTGGGGTTCAAAGGTCACAATGCCCAGGGGGGCGTCCACGGCGCCGCGCGCGGCCTCGATCACGGCGCGGTGGCCCAGGTGGACGCCGTCGAAATTGCCCATGGCGACAGAGGCGCCGCGGGCGCCTGCCGGAAGTCCTGTCCAGTCGCGGTGGATCTGCAAAGGGTGCCCCCACTGGGACGCGGACGCCCCGTCAGTCGAACTTGCGGCTTGGCGCCAGAACGACCGCCTCGCCTTTCAGGACGACCGTATCACCCACGAGGCAGCGGGTTGCAAGCGTGACCCGCCGTTTCGGGTGGTCGATGCTGTCCACCGTCACCTCGGCCCGGACGGTGTCGCCGGGGCGGACGGGGGCCATGAACTTCAGCGTCTGGCCCAGATAAACCGTGCCATGGCCCGGCAGTTGTTCCCCGATCACGGCGGAGATCAGCCCCGCCGTCAGCATCCCATGGGCGATGCGGCCTTCGAAGATCGTGTCGCGGGCATAGCCGTCGTCCAGATGCACCGGGTTGCGGTCGGTCGAAACCTCGGCGAACAGCTCGATGTCGCGGTCCGTCACCTGCTTTTGCAGGTGGCGGGTCATGCCGACCTCCAGATCCTCGATGACGATGGTGCCGCGGGGAAAGTTGTCCAGCATAGGGCGTTCCATGGTGAGACCAAGCCAAGGGAATGATGCTGCATAGCAGCGAAAAACCGCTTTAGCAACAATATTTCGGTTTTCCGTCGGTTGATTGTAACAATGTTGCTGATCGGTTCCGGATCGGACCGGTGCGGGTCCATCGGAAAGCCGGTCCCCGGACCTTGCGCGGAGACCGCGCCGGGATGTCGGCTGCGGAACCGGGGTCTGCATCATGGCGGCGGCGTCGCGGGATGGCGGACGGACGGTCTTCTTGCTTTGGACTCGCCGGACCGGAGCCGCTGGCGTGCCATTTCCGAGCGGGCAGCGCGCCGGCATCCGAACGTCCCGCCCGATCCGCCCCTTGCCGGGCCGGACCCCGCCGCGCGCCTGCCGCGGCCGTGCAGCGCCAGCCCCGAGGATCGCGCGGCGCCGCCGGGATCAAAGCCCCCGGGGATCAAAGCCCTTGTCCCGTGCGGCCAAGGCGCGGCATTTCGGATCCCCTCATCCGTTCATGTGTTTTTCTGCCGCCGCCGGGCGGTCAGCGCAGCCGGCCGATGCTGTATCGCGGGGCCAGGGCATGGCCGCCCAGCCAGTCCAGCAGCAGGACGTTGTCGGGATTCTCGACATCCGGCCCAAGCGCGTCGGCCGCAAGGCCGCCGGTCACGAACAGCACGTCGATGCCCTGGTCCAGGCCGCCCTTCACGTCGGTGAAGATGCCGTCGCCGACCGCCAGGATCCGCGCGTCCGGCCCCAGAGCCAGCAGCCGCCGCGCGCGGTCGTAGATCGGCGGATGCGGCTTGCCGAAATACAGCGACTGGCCGCCAAGCCCTTCGTAGTATTCCGCAAGCGCGCCCGCGCAGTAGATGCGCGTCTCGCCCATGTCCACCACCACGTCCGGGTTGGCGCAAAGCAAGGGCAGCCCGCGGTCGCGCGCCTGCATCAGCCGGTCGTGATAATCCTGCGGCGTTTCGGTCAGCTCCTCGAAGGGGCCGGTGGCGACGATGCCTTCGGCCTCGGCCAGCGGCACGCGCTGAATGGGGGGCGCGTCGGCGAACTCGGCGGGTATGTCGTCGAAGAAGCCGTTGTCCTTGCCGGTGCCGATATGCCAGACCTTGCGGCCCACGGCGCCCGCGAACATCGCCTCTTGCGCGGCATCGCCGGAACTGACGACGATGTCCCAGGCGTCGCGCGGCACGCCCATGCGGTCAAGCTGGGCGATCACGTACTGGTTCGGACGCGGCGCGTTGGTCATCAGGACGACCCGGCCACCCCCTTGGCGGAACGCCTGCAAGGCGGCCACGGCGGCGGGATAGGGCTGCTTGCCGTTGTGCAGGCAGCCCCACAGGTCGCAGAACAGCACGTCGTAATCGGCGCCGATCTGCGACAGCGACTGGATGATCTTCGTCATTACAGGGCAAGCACCGGGATGATCTGCTTCTTGCGGCTCATCACGCCGGGCAGAACCACGCTGTCGCCGGTCACGGGCACGCCGAAGCTGCGCTCGGCCAGCTGGCGGACGAACTCGTTGGGGATCAGCAGGGTCGCCTCCTTGCGCAGGATGTCCACCACGAAGCACAGCACCTCGTCCGCGCCGTCGGCGGCGGCCACGCGCGGCATGGCGGCCAGCAGCGCGTCCTTGCGCGCCAGCAGCGTCTGCGGAGAGGTGGTTTCCAGAACCGTGATCCGCAGGTGCTTGCCGCCCAGGTCGTATTCCTTGCTGTCCAGCCGCAGCAGGGCCTCGTCGCTGAAGGCGCTGACATCGGACTTGGCCGCGAACATCTCGGTCGCGTAGTCGGTGATGTTGACGCCCAGGTCCGCGGCCAGCTTTTCGGCCACGGCGCGGTCATGGGCCGTGGTGGTGGGGCTGCGGAATTCCAGCGTGTCCGACAGGATGCAGGTCAGCATCGCGCCCTTGACGGATTCGGGCGCGCGGGCCATGTCCTCGCCGATCAGGTCGTGCATGATGGTGGCGGTGCAGGCCAGGGGACGCACGGTGATGTTGATCGGCACGCGGGTCTTGATGCCCCCCGCCAGCAGGTGGTGGTCGATGATCTCGATCACGTCGGCCCCGTCCAGGCCGGCGGGCAGTTCGGCGGGGTTGTTGGTGTCCACGATCACGCACTGATCGCCCGGGGCCAGGTCCGCGATGATCTGCGGCTTGTCCAGGTTCCACCGCTTCAGCATCCACAGGGCTTCGGCGTTGGGTTCCCCTTGCAGGACCGCCTGGGCGGGGGTCTTGCGGACCTCGTTCAGATACCAAGCCCAGATGATGGGCGAGCCGGTCGAATCCGTGTCGGGGGCGGTATGGCCGAAGACCTTGATCATGATGCACCTGTAAGCGGTCTGATTTCGCACGCGTTATAGGGCGGGGCCGGGGGGATGTCCAACGGATGAGGGGATGGTGCCGGTTGCAGGAATCGAACCCGCGACCTTCTGATTACAAATCAGCTGCTCTACCAGCTGAGCTAAACCGGCATGACGCACGGGGCGACGCCTTCTGCCTAGCGGGTGCGGGCGGTTTTCGCAAGCGGCGAAAGCGGTTTGACTGCACCGGCGGCCCAGCTACTGTGCGGCGTCGCCCGCGGCGGTCGAGACGAGGGAAGGAACGGTCCGATATGCAGATGGTGCTTCACCTGGGGGTGCATTGCACGGATGGCGACAGGCTGCTGAAGACGCTGCTGAACAACCGCGACCGGCTGATGCGGCACGGCACCGACATCGTGACCCCGAACCGCCACCGCGGATTGTTCGAAGAGGCGCTGATGTCGCTGAAGGGCGGACGCGCCACGCCCGAGATGCAGCAGATCATGCTGGATGCCGTCCTGCACAGCGACGCCCCGGACCGGGCGGTCTTTTCCACGCCCTCCTTCATGGGGGCGCCGGGCCGCGTGGTGGGGCAGACGGGGCTTTACCCGCAGATGGGCGCGCGGGCGGCGGCGCTGGCCAACCTGTTCCCCGACCACGAGGTCGAGTTCTTTCTGGCCATCCGCAACCCCGCGACCCTGATCGCCGAGGTGCTGCCGATCTTCACCGGCGGCGGCTATCCCGTGCTGATGCAGGGGCGCCATCCGCTGGAATTGCGCTGGCGCGACCCGATCCAGGCGCTGCTGCGCGCGGTTCCCGGCCGCCGGGTGGTGATCTGGTGCCACGAGGACGTGCCCCTGATCTGGCCCGAGATCGCCCGCCTGGCCGGCAACATCCCCCCCGACGCCCCCCTGGCCGGCGGGACCATGTATCTGGAGGAGATCCTGGGCCCCGAGGGCATGGCCCGTCTCAGGGAGGCCTTGTCCGCGCAGGACCGGCTGACCGTCGCGCAGCGCCGCGCGATCTGGTCCGAGGTGATCCAGAACCACGCGCTGCCCGCCGCGCTGGACCAGGTGATCGACCTGCCGGGCTGGACGCAGGAAGTGGTGGACCGGGTGACCGAGCTTTACCGCGCCGACGTGGCCGAGATCGCGGTGCTGCCGGGGGTCGAGTTCGTGCTGGCCTGAAAAACCCGGCGCGGTCCGTGCGGCGGGGCAGGGAACGGCCTTGGGGCGGATCGGCCTTCAGGAACGATCTGGGACCGCGGCACCCGAACGGGCGGGACACGGAAACGGATGCGTGATCCCCCCGACCCCAAAGGGCCGCGCCCGCCGGGGCCGCGCCGCCGAGACCTGACGGATCGGCGGTTCGGGCGGCATCGGCGGCGCGTGCGGGGGACGGTCTTGCGCCGATCGGAGGCGGCGGACCATGACCGTCTCTGCCCTAGCGTTCCGACGCCATCCCCCGATCGGGCCAGGTCACGGCCCGGCGGTAAAGGTGCCATGTCGCGTGGCCCAGGATCGGCAGCACGAGGATCAGCCCGGCAAACAGCGGGATCATCCCCAGCAGCAGCGACACGGCGACGACCAGCCCCCAGGTGGCCGCCGCGCGCGGGTTGCGGCGCACCACCGCAAGCGAGGTCGCCAGCGCCACCGGCACGCCCACCGGACGGTCGATCAGCATCGGGAAAGAAACCAGGGCAAGGCAAAGCACCACCCCCGCGAAGACGAAGCCCACGCCGGTTCCGGCCAGGATCATCGTCCAGCCGTCGCGCGTGGTCAGGGTCGCCCGCAGGAAGTCGAGCAGGCCGCCATAGGATTCGGGGCCAAGGGTGGCGGCCCAGATCGCATGCGCGGCGTAAAGCCAGACCACGAAGATCACCGCCAGAAGGGCGCTCAGCGCAAGAACCGGCCCAAGCACCCGGCCTGTCAGCGCGGCCAGCGCCGCGCCCCAATCCGCCGGCTCGCCCGCCTCGCGCCGCCGGCTCATTTCGTAAAGGCCGACCGCCGCGACCGGTCCGACCAGGGGAAAGCCCGCAACCAGCGGGAACAGCAGATGCACCTGGCCGGCGTTGAAGGCCCAGACGGCAAGAACAAAGCCGATCACCGGATAAAGCGCCACCCCGATGATCACGTCCGACCGAAGCGCGGCGAAATCCCGGGCGCCCTGGCGCAGCGCCGCGCGGATGTCGCCCGTGCCGATGCTGTTGACCTGGGGGCGGGTCATCTCGTGGCTGCCGATCCCCTCGACCGCCGAGCCCAGGCCACGGCCCATCCCGGCCAGCCTTTGCGCGCTCCAGCTTACCGGGTTTCCGATCGTCTTGTCAGGCATGGCTGCATCCTCCCTTGCTGGAGGGCCCGGACCCGGGCGAGGCGTCAGCCGGAGAACCCGGCGCCCCCCGCGATCATCCCGGGGCCGAACCGTCCTCGTCGCCAGTCTAGCAGATTCGCGGCAAGGTTGCACCCTTGGATTCGGGCGCGGGGTTTTCGGCCCGGCAAGGCCGCACCGGCAGACGGCAAAAAGGGCGCCCGCGGGCGCCCTTCGATCCCGGCCAGGCCAGCGGCCCGGCCCTGTCCGGCAGGATCCTTACTTGATCTTGCCTTCCTTGTATTCGACGTGCTGACGGACGACCGGGTCGTATTTGCGGACGGTCATCTTCTCGGTCATGGTGCGGGCGTTCTTCTTGGTCACGTAGAAATGGCCCGTGCCGGCGGTCGAGTTCAGCCGGATCTTGATGGTGGTGGGCTTCGCCATGTCATTGCTCCTGCTTCGGGGCAATCGCGCGGCGCAGACCCCGTGGAATTCGTTTGAAGCCCGGCTTTTACCCGCGGATGCGTCGAAGTCAACCGCGAATCGCGGCATCCGGGCGTGATTTGCGCGGAAGGCCTGTAAGCCGGATTCTGTCCACCGCCATGGGCGGCTGGATGACCATTCCTCTGGCCCGGCGGTTGCCCGCCGGATCAAGCTGCCTACCCGGACCTGCTGGGGCAAGGCGGCCCTGCGGGGTTGCCCCCGCGCGCGGTCCCTATTCGGCATTGCTCCCGGTGGGGCTTGCCATGCGGGGCCTGTTGCCAGGCCCCCGGTGGGCTCTTACCCCACCGTTTCACCCTTGCCCGCACGGATGCGGGCGGTCTGTTCTCTGTGGCGCTTTCCCTGGGGTTGCCCCCGCCGGGCGTTACCCGGCACCGTCGCCTCATGGAGTCCGGACTTTCCTCGACAGCGAACTGCCGCGGTCATCCGGCCCTCCGCGCATGGGGGATATGGCGGGTCGGGCGGTCGGGGTCAATGGCGGTGTTTCAAGAACCGGGACAGGGGGGCGGCGCGCGCTCACCGATGGGGCGGAACAAATGCTCGCCCGCAATTCGGCCGGCTGGTCGGCTTGACCCGCGGGTTCATCGCGCGGCCGATGGTTCGGCTTGCAAGGACCATGAGAAATCCAGCGTCCAAGCCCCATGAATTCCATCGTGGCCACTTGGAGCCAGGGAGCTTTCTGCGGGTTGTTCGGACCCTCCACATGCTTTCGCGGCGGCAGACAGCAGCCTTCTGCAAGGCACCGAGTTGTCCCTGGAACACCAGGACGTCCTTGCAACGTGTTGCGGCCAAGAAAGGTCGGGGTCCGGTTCTGACCCGGGGATGGTTTCAATGCGGGTGCATCCCGCAAGGAAGATCAGCGCCGAAGTGAATGCGAGGCGGATGCTCGCGCAGCCTCCTGTCCTTTGCCCTCTCTTTAGCAACAAAAAGCCCCCGCTGCGAAACAGCGGGGGCGCATGGCGCGTGCTTGCGCGCAGCCTGCGGGGTGCCGGTCAGCTTTTCGCCAGGTTCCGCAGAACGTAATGCAGCACGCCGCCGTTCTTGAGGTATTCGATTTCCACCTCGGTATCGACGCGGGCTTTCAGCTGGATTTCCTTGGCCGTGCCGTCGCCGTAGCGGATGGTGCAGGGCACCAGCGACAGCGGCTTGAAGTCGCCGGCAAGCCCGTGGATCGACACAACCTCGTCGCCCTTCAGGCCCAGCGTCTTGCGGTTCTCGCCCGGCAGGAACTCCAGCGGAACGACGCCCATGCCGACCAGGTTGGAGCGGTGGATGCGCTCGAACGACTCGGCGATCACGGCCTTGACGCCCAACAGGTTGGTGCCCTTGGCCGCCCAATCGCGGCTGGATCCCGCGCCGTATTCGACGCCGCCGAAGATCACCAGCGGCACGCCCTGTTCCTGATAGGCCATCGAGGCCTCGAAGATCGTCGTCTGCTGGCCGTCCGGCCCCTTGGTGAAGCCGCCTTCCACGCCGTCCAGCATCTCGTTCCTGATGCGGATGTTGGCGAAGGTGCCGCGCATCATGATCTCGTGATTGCCCCGGCGCGAGCCGTAGCTGTTGAAATCCTTCGGCGCGACCTGGCGTTCCAGCAGATACTGGCCCGCGGGCGTGGTGGGCTTGAACGACCCCGCCGGGCTGATGTGGTCGGTGGTGATCATGTCGCCCAGGATCGCCAGCACCCGCGCGCCCTCGATGTCGCTGATCACGCCCGCCTCCTTGGACATGCCGCGGAAATAGGGCGGGTTCTGGATATAGGTCGAGGTCGGCGGCCAGTCATAGGTCTCGCTGTCGGTGACCTCCACCGCCTGCCAACGCTCGTCGCCCTTGAACACGTCGGCGTATTTCGACTGGAACGCCTCGCGCGTCACGGTCGCATGGACCAGTTCGGCGATTTCCTGGTTGGTGGGCCAGATGTCCTTCAGATAAACGTCGCGTCCTTCTGGCGTCTGGCCGATGGGGTCGCGGGTCAGATCCACGTTCAGATCGCCCGCGATGGCGTAGGCCACCACCAGCGGGGGCGAGGCCAGAAAGTTCGCGCGCACGTCGGGGCTGATCCGGCCCTCGAAGTTGCGGTTGCCCGACAGCACGGCGGTCGCGACCAGATCATGGTCATGGATCGCCTTGGAGATCGCCGGATCGCCCAGCGGACCCGAGTTGCCGATGCAGGTGGTGCAGCCGTAGCCCACAAGGTTGAAGCCCAGGGCGTCCAGATCCTCTTGCAGGCCCGCGGCCTCCAGGTATTCGCCCACCACCTGGGATCCGGGCGCCAGCGAGGTCTTGACCCAGGGCTTGCGGTTCAGGCCCAGCTGGCGGGCCTTGCGGGCGACCAGACCGGCCCCGATCATCACGTAAGGGTTCGAGGTGTTGGTGCAGCTGGTGATCGCCGCGATCACCACGGACCCGTCGCGGATGCTGTAATCGGTGCCTTCGACCGGAACGGTCTTCAGCACGTCGCGGACCATGACCTCGCCGTCGTTCTGCGCGCCGCCGCGATAGTCGGACACCAGCTTCCTGAAGGTCTGGGCCGAGTCGGTCAGCGGCAGGTAATCCTGCGGGCGCTTCGGACCCGAGATCGCCGGCACGATGGACCCCATGTCCAGTTCCAGCGTCGAGGTATAGACCGGCGCGTAATCCGCCCCGCGCCAGAAACCGTTTTCCTTGGCATAGGCCTCGACCAGGGCGATGCGGTCCTCGTCCCGGCCGGTGTTGCGCAGATAGCGCAGGGTTTCGTCGTCGATGGGGAAAAAGCCGCAGGTGGCGCCGTATTCGGGGGCCATGTTGGCGATGGTCGCGCGGTCGGCCAGCGGCAGGTTGTCCAGCCCCTCGCCGTAGAATTCCACGAACTTGCCCACCACGCCGTGCTTGCGCAGCATCGCCACGACCTTCAGCACCAGGTCGGTGGCCGTCGTGCCCTCGACCATCCGGCCGGTCAGCTTGAAGCCCACGACTTCCGGGATCAGCATGGACACGGGCTGGCCCAGCATCGCCGCCTCGGCCTCGATCCCGCCGACGCCCCAACCCAGGACGGCAAGGCCGTTGACCATGGTGGTGTGGCTGTCGGTGCCCACCAGCGTGTCGGGATAGGCGACCAGATCGCCGTTCTGGTCGGTGTCGGTCCAGACGGTCTGGGCCAGGTATTCCAGGTTCACCTGGTGGCAGATGCCGGTTCCCGGCGGCACCACGCGGAAGTTCTGGAACGCGTTCTGGCCCCATTTCAGGAACTGGTAGCGTTCGATGTTGCGTTCGTATTCCAGATCCACGTTTCTCTGGAAGGCGCGGGGATTGCCGAATTCGTCGATCATCACGGAATGGTCGATAACCAGATCGACCGGGTTCAGCGGGTTGATCTTCTGCGGGCTGCCGCCAAGGCCGATGATCCCGTCACGCATCGCGGCAAGGTCAACGACCGCCGGAACGCCCGTGAAGTCCTGCATCAGCACGCGGGCGGGGCGATAGTTGATCTCGCGCGGGTTCTTGCCGCCCATCGCGGCCCATTCGCCGAAGGCCTTGATGTCGTCAACGGACACCGAAAAGCCGCCGTCCTCGAAGCGCAGCAGGTTTTCCAGCACGACCTTCAGCGAGGCAGGCAGTTTCGAGAAATCGCCAAGTCCGGCTTCCGTGGCGGCGGCGATCGAATAAAAGGCGTAATCCTTGCCGCCCGCCGTCAGCTTGCGGCGCGTCTTGGCGGTGTCGGTTCCGATCTGGATAGGCATGGGGGCCTCCCTGTCTGCGAATTGGATGGGTCGGGCTTGCGTGCCTTGCTTTGCCCGATGCGGGGGAACAGCGCAAGGGTGTCGCGCCGCGAATTGTATGCAATCGCATACCATAGATGGGGCTGTTGCTCAAGGAGCACAAGGGCGGCTCACGGCCCGGCTAACAAAGCGTTGATTTGTTCGGGGCAGGGGACGGGGGCTATGCAGGGCCAAGTTCCACGACCATCGGACCGCCACATGCTGGCCGTATCGGCAGCCCTTCGCCCCAAGACCCTTGTCGCCGCAGCCCTGTGCGGCCTGACCGTCGTTTGTGGCGGAATGGCCGCCGCGCAAGGGCCGGGCGGACCCGGCGGCGGGAACCCTGGCGGCGGAAACCCAGGCGGCGAACTGGCCGGGTTCGGCGCCGGACGCCCGGACCGGGGCGGGTACGAACCGCGCGATGCGCCGGTGATCTCGGCGCCCAGCGATCCCGGACGGTCGGCGCCCTCGTCGGCCTATGCGCCGACCGAACTGGGCGGGCTCAACAGCTTTGCCGCGACCGATGCGCCGCCGCAGATGGAAAGCCTGGGCCTTGCCGGCGCGATCCCCGTGGTGGTCGAGCTTTTCACCTCGCAGGGCTGTTCGTCCTGTCCGCCCGCCGACGCGATGCTGGCCACCCTGTCCGAGGAGCCTGGCGTCCTGCCCTTGTCCTTTCACGTCGATTACTGGGATTACCTCGGCTGGGCCGACAGCTTTGCCCGGCCCGAGTTCACGGCCCGGCAGGAAGGCTATGCCCGCGCGGCGGGGGAACACGCGGTCTACACGCCGCAGGTGATCGTGGGGGGCGTGGACACGGCGGTGGCGCTTGGGCCTGCGCAGCTGATGGGGCTGATCGACGCCAGTCGCGTGGCCCCGGCCCTGGTCAGCGTGCAGCGCGACACCACGCCCCAGGGCCAGGTGATCGAGCTGATGCCCTTGTCCGACCTGGACGGCGGGGTGGAAATCCTGCTGGTCCGCTATGCCCCCGAACGCGCGGTCGAGATGACGGCGGGCGAGAACCGCGGCAAGGTCGTGACCTATACCAATGTCGTGCTGTCCCTGGACCGGCTGGCCGAATGGGACGGAACCGCGCCGCTGCGCATGACCGTCAGCCCCGACGGCTCGGCCAGCGACAGCTTTCCCGCCGACACGCGCCATGCGCTGCTGGTCCAGAAGGAACTGGGCGGCAACGGCCTGCCCGGTCCGATCCTGGCCGCGATCCGGCTGGATTGACGCCTTGCCCCGCCGCCCGCGATGCGGGACAACATGGCCGCCGACGGACAAAGGAAGACCGCCATGAAGGAACCGAAACCCTGGGTGCTGCCCGCGCTGGAATGGGGCCCGCTGCTTTTGTTCTTTGCCGTATTCATGCTGAACCGCGGCGGCAGCGTCAGCCTGTGGGGACAGGATTACACGCCGCTGGTCTTTGCCACGCTTGTCTTCATTCCGGCGCTTGCGGCCGCCACGCTGATCCGCTGGCGGCTGACGGGCAGCCTGTCGCCCATGCAGATCGCCACGCTGCTGCTGGTGGTAGTCTTCGGGGGCTTGTCGGTCTGGCTGAACGACCCGCGCTTTTTCAAGATCAAGCCCACGATCATCTATCTGCTGTTCGCGGGGCTTCTGGGATTCAGCCTGATCACCCGCCGCAACTGGCTGGGCGCGATCCTGTCCGAGGCGCTGCCCATGGACGCCGAAGGCTGGCGCAAGCTGACGGCCCGGATGGCGCTGCTGTTCCTGGCGCTGGCCCTTGCCAACGAGGTCGTCTGGCGATCCATGACCGAGACCGCCTGGGTTTACTTCAAGACCTTCGGCATGCCGCTGGTGATCTTTGTCTTTCTGATGGCCAATGCCGGGCTGTATCGCGCCCATTCCATCGAGGTTCCGACCGACGACGCGACCAAGTAGGCCTTCAAGGCCTCGGCGCGTAACGATGCCATCGGAACCGGTGCGGGGCCATCTGAACCGGTGCCGCCCAGGGCCGCCGCGGGCCGGCGCCTGCCGGGGATGTGGCGGGGCGGGCCTTCGAGGCCCGGCGGTTCAGGCGGCATCGGCGGCGGCGTCGCGTTGCGGCGGCGGCATTCGGCCGATCGGGGACGGGCGGTGCCGGACTGTCCCGCCCTATGCCCTGACCCCACGCCCTTGCGCGGGCGGGGCCAGCAGGCGCGACCAGCGCGGCTCGATCCGGCCGGGCAGGCGGGCGCGCAGCATAGGCAGCGACAAGGCCCAGGGCTGCGCCAGGGCGGTGCGGTAGAAATCGAACAGCCCGCGCCGCAGATAGGGCGTCCAATGCGACAAGCGCAGCGGCCGCCGCTCGACCGGAAAGCCCAGGCGGTCCAGGGCGGCCAGCGTGGCCTGGTCGTCGATCTGCACGTCCAGCCAGTTGCCCGCCGGACGGTCGAGGCCGAAGCCAAGCGCCTGCCTGCGCCCGCGATCCAGCCAAAGCTCCATCGCGAAGTCGAACAGGTCGTTCTCGCGCGAGGTGATGTTCAGCACCTCGGCCCGGCGCCCGGCGGGGCTGTCCAGCGCCGCGGCGGCGGTGTCGCGGAACTCGGCCCCCGCCAGCAGCACCACCCGGCCGATGCTGCCGGGATCGGCATGGTGCAGCGCCTGCAACGCGACCCGCGCGCCCAGCGAATGGCCGATCACCGCGACCGGCCGGCCCGCCCGCTGGGCCACGGCGGAGGCAAGCGCCGCGACCGGCCGCCCCATCCGGCCCGCGCGGCCGTAGGCGCGGCCCAGCATCCCCCGCGCTTCCCAGCCAAAGGCGATAGCCAGCCCCTCGTCCCCGTTTCCCGTGCCGAAGCCGAGCGCGCGCGGCCAGGACAGCGCCCGACGGACCCGGCAGTCGGGGTCGAGCGACAGGATATGGCGGTGCGGATCGCAATGGGCGGCGGCGGGCGAATAGCGGTAACCGTGGATCATCAGGATCACGGGCGCATGGCCGGGCAGGTCGGCCAGCGTCCCCGTCAGTCCGGGGGGCAGCGCGTGATCGGCATCGACCTTGACGACCGGCATGGACAGCGCCTCCTTGTTGCGCACAGGACTTAGGGCCAGTGTGCAACGCCGCCGTGAAAGAAGCGTTAAGGCTGCGTGACGCCCGTTGCGCGGCGTTTCGCGCGGGCCGGAACCCGCCCATTCCGGGCCAGACCGTTTTCGCCATTGAATTTTCCCTGCCACCCCCTCTATGTTGCGGCTATGCGTTCGGCGATCCTCAATCGCGGGTTGTGGGGCGCAAACAGTTTCGCAGCGCGGCACCTCTGGCACCGATTCACGGAAGGCGGCATGTGTCACGCGGAAAACCCGCCCGCGGCGCGCAGTGTCGCGCGACCGGGCGACATCAGACAGCGGCGCGGCGGGCTTTCGCCTTCGCGTCAACCGTAAGGAACAGACGCGATGACGCGCGCAGGGGACGGACAGGATCGGGACGGGGGGGCATTCAGCTTTTCCCGCCGGATCGCCATGGCCGCTGCCGCGCCCGTGTCCCCATCACAACGCGGCCTGCATCCGGGGGTGCCCTTGGCACCGCCCGGCGCGCGTCCGCGCGAAAGATTTGACAATGGCAAAGAAAATGCTGATCGACGCCACCCATGCCGAGGAAACTCGGGTGGTCGTGGTGGACGGAACCAAGGTCGAAGAATTTGATTTCGAGACCGTAAACAAGCGCCAGATCTCGGGCAACATCTATCTGGCCAAGATCACGCGGGTCGAACCCTCGTTGCAGGCGGCCTTTGTGGATTACGGCGGAAACCGCCACGGCTTTCTGGCCTTTGCGGAAATCCACCCGGACTATTACCAGATCCCCGCCGCCGACCGCGAGGCGCTGATCGCCGAGGAACGCGCCTATGCCGAGGCGCAGGAGGCCGAGGACGCCGCCCGGGCGCGTCGCCGCCAGGCCCGGGCCGAGCGCGCCGAGAACGACGACGAGACCGCCGCCGCCGAGGTCGAGGAAGGCGAGGCCGGACATGGGGCCGGAGATGGGGCCGGAGACGGGGCCAGAGACGGGGCGGCGGAGGCCGGGGGCGAGGACGGCGCGGATGCCGATCACGCGGGCGACGAGGACGGGGCCGACACCGCGTCGGACGCCTCGGACAAGGACGAGACCATTGAATCGGTCGCGGACGAGGACGTGGCCGAGGAAATCCGCATCCAGAAGAAGCCGCGCGCCCGCCGCTACAAGATCCAGGAAGTGATCAAGGTCCGGCAGATCATGCTGGTCCAGGTCGTCAAGGAGGAACGCGGCAACAAGGGCGCCGCGCTGACCACCTATCTGTCGCTGCCGGGCCGCTATTGCGTTCTGATGCCCAACACCGCGCGCGGCGGCGGCATCAGCCGCAAGATCACCAACATCGCGGACCGCAAGAAGCTGAAGGACATCGCGTCGGAACTGGACGTGCCCAGGGGCGCGGGCCTGATCATCCGCACGGCGGGCAGCCAGCGCACCCGGACCGAGATCCGGCGCGACTACGAATACCTGCTGCGCCTGTGGGAACAGATCCGCGAACTGACCTTCAAGTCCATCGCCCCCGCTCCGATCTACGAGGAAGGGGATCTCATCAAGCGGGTCATCCGCGACCTTTACAGCAAGGACATCGACGAGGTTCTGGTCGAGGGCGAGCGCGGCTATCGCGTCGCCAAGGACTTCATGAAGATGATCATGCCCGACCACAGCCGGGCCGTGCAGCAATATACCGACCAGATGCCGCTGTTCGCGCGCTATCAGGTGGAAAGCTACCTGGCGGGCATGTTCAACCCGGTCGTGCAGCTGAAATCGGGCGGCTATATCGTCATCGGCGTGACCGAGGCGCTGGTGGCCATCGACGTGAACTCGGGCCGGGCCACCAAGGAAGGCTCGATCGAGGAAACCGCGCTCAAGACCAACCTGGAGGCCGCCGACGAGGTGGCGCGCCAGCTGCGCCTGCGCGACCTTGCGGGCCTGATCGTGATCGACTTCATCGACATGGAGGAGCGGCGCAACAACGCCGCGGTCGAGAAGCGGCTGAAGGACAAGCTGAAATCCGACCGCGCGCGCATCCAGGTGGGCCGGATCTCGGGTTTCGGCCTGATGGAGATGTCGCGCCAGCGGCTGCGCCCGGGGATGCTGGAATCGACCACGCAGCCCTGCGCGCATTGCCACGGCACCGGCCTGATCCGGTCCGACGACAGCCTGGCGCTGACCATCCTGCGCGCCATCGAGGAGGAAGGCACCCGCAAGCGGTCGCGCGAGGTTCTGGTGCGCGCCCCGGTCGCGGTGATCAACTTCCTGATCAACCAGAAGCGCGAGCATATCGCCGGGATCGAGGCGCGTTATGGCCTGTCGGTCCGGCTCGAGGCCGATCCCGCGCTGATCTCGCCCGATTTCGCCATCGAGAAGTTCAAGACGGCGATCCGCAACGTCCCCGAGGTTTCCGCGCCGGTTCTGTCGGTCGATGCCGAGCTGATGGCCCAGATCGACGACGAGGACGAGGATCTGCCCGAGGAAGCCGAGGCGGATGCCGAAGCCGAGGCCGAGGACAGCACTGATGCCGCCGCGGCCGAGGACGAGAACGGCGAAGGCCGCTCGCGCCGCCGCCGCCGCCGCCGCCGCCGGAAGAACGGCGAGCGCGGCGAGGGCGAAGCCGCCGATGCGGGCGACGAGTCCGAGGACATGGCCGAAGACGCGGCCGAGGCCGCCGAGGAAGCCGATGCGTCCGAAAGCGAGGGCGAGAGCGAGGGCAACGGCCGCCGCCGCCGGTCGCGGTCGCGCAACCGCCGCCGCAACGGCGACCTGCCGCGCGCCGAAGGCCTGCCCGATGTGGTGGACCTGGAGAACCCGTCCGGCGACCAGGCCGAATCGTTGCCCGGCCTGAACGCCCGGCCCGAACCGGACGTGGCCGCGGAGGAGGAAGGCGAGATCGTGCCGCTGTCCGAGATTGCGTCCGAGCCCCAGGCCGCCGAACGCCAGGCCGCCGAGCACCAGGCCGCCGATCCTCGGGCCGACGATCCTCGGGCCGCCGAGACACGGGAAGGCGAGACCCGGGAAGGCGAGTCCGAGCCGCGGGCCGAGGCTTTCCTGCCCGCCGAAGCGGTCGCGGCGCAGGTCGAGGAAACGGTGGTCGAGGCGCTTGTCGTCGGAACGGCCGAGCCTGAAGACGCCGCGCCCCAGGAGGTTGGGCCCGAGGAAGTTGGGCCCGAGGTTGGGCCCGAGGTTGGGTCCGAATCCGCGCCGGAGGAGGCTCCCGCCGCCACCGCCGCCACCGCCGCCCCGGTCGAGCCCGAGATGGCCGAGCCCGAGATGGCCGAAGCCGATGCCGGCCGGCCCAAGCGCCGCGGCTGGTGGTCGTCCAACCGCTGATGATGCGAAGGGCGCGGGTCGGACCGCGCCCTTTTCGCGAGGACGTGACGCGATGACCCATGGCCTGCCGCGCCGCAAAAGGTAAGCTGCGCGCCATGTTGGGAATCGAACTCGCCACCGCCGCCTTTCTGCCCGCCGCCCTTGTCGCCCTGCTGGCGGGCATCCTGTCCTTTCTGTCGCCCTGCGTGCTGCCCATCGTGCCGCCCTATCTGGCCTACATGACCGGGGTGGGGGTGAACGGATTGCGCGCGCACGAACGCAGCGCCGTGCTGCCCGCGCTGTTCTTCGTCATGGGCCTGTCCACCGTGTTCCTGATCATGGGCTTCGCGGCATCGGCCTTTGGCCGGGCCTTTCTGCAATATCAGGACCTTCTGGCCAGGATCGCAGGCGGAGTCGTGATCGTGATGGGGCTGCATTTCCTTCACGTGATCCGCATCCCGTTTCTGGACCACGAGGCGCGGATCGACACGGGCCAGCAGGGCGGCGGCGCGGTCGGCGCCTATGTGCTGGGCCTGGCCTTCGCCTTTGGCTGGACCCCCTGCATCGGCCCGCAGCTGGGCATGATCCTGTCGCTGGCCGCAACGGGGGGCGAGATGTCGCGCGGCACGGCGCTGCTGGCGGTTTACGCGCTCGGCCTGGGGATTCCGTTTCTGCTGGCCGCGATCTTCATCAACCGCGCCATCGGGCTGATGAACCGCATCAAGCCCTGGCTGCGCGTGATCGAGCGGGTGATGGGCGCGCTGCTGCTGGTGGTGGGGGCGATGCTGCTGACCGGCGCCTTTTCGGCCTTTTCCTATTGGCTGCTCGAGACCTTCCCGGGGCTGGCGGCATTGGGCTGATGCCGTCTGACAATCCCCAGTAGCGCCGACCCGATTTTCACGCTATGCTGACCGGCAGACCCGGAAAAACCGGGCAGTATCAGAGGCAGTGACGGCGGTATCCCCATGACCGAGATGGTCTTTGGCACGACGCCCGTACGGGCGGGCGACCCGATTCTTCCACGCTGGTGGCGCACGCTGGACAAGTGGTCGCTGGCCTGCGTGCTGGGGCTGTTCGCCATCGGCATCCTGCTGGGGCTGGCGGCGTCCGTTCCCCTGGCGGAAAAGAACCACCTGCCGCGCTTCTACTATGTCCAGCGGCAGGCGGTCTTCGGCGGCATGGCGCTGGTGATCATGCTGGTGATCTCCATGATGTCGCCGCGCCAGATCCGGCGCATCGGCGTGACGGGCTTTGCCGCGGCCTTTGTGCTGATCCTGCTGCTGCCGCTGGTCGGCGAGGATCACGGCAAGGGCGCCACCCGCTGGCTGTCGGTCGCGGGCATTTCCATGCAGCCGTCCGAGTTCCTCAAGCCCGGCTTTGTGGCCATCTGCGCCTGGTTCATGGCCGCGGCCCAGATGATCGGCGGCCCGCCGGGCAGGTTCTATTCCTTTGTCACCGCCATGGTGGTGGTTGTCCTGCTGGCGCTCCAGCCGGACTTCGGCCAGGCCTCGCTGGTGCTGTTTTCCTGGTTGGTGATGTATTTCATCGCGGGCGCGCCGATGGTGCTGCTGCTCAGCGTCATGGGGATCGCGGCGGCGGGCGGGTTCTTCGCCTATGGCGCATCCGAACACTTCGCCCGCCGGATCAACGGCTTTCTGAACCCGGAGATCGACCCGCGCACCCAGATCGGCTATGCCACCAAGGCCATCCAGGACGGCGGCTTCTTCGGGGTCGGCGTGGGCGAGGGCAGCGTGAAATGGTCGCTGCCCGACGCGCATACCGACTTCATCATCGCGGTCGCGGCCGAGGAATACGGCACGATCATGGTTCTGGCGATCATCGCGCTTTATTGCACCATCGTTGTCCGGTCGCTGTTGCGGCTGCTGCGCGAACGCGATCCCTTCGCGCGGATCGCGGGGGCGGGGCTGGCCTGCGCGTTCGGCGTGCAGGCGCTGATCAACATGGGCGTGGCCGTGCGCCTGCTGCCCGCCAAGGGCATGACGCTGCCCTTTGTCAGCTATGGCGGCTCGTCCGTGATCGCATCCGGGATCGCCGCCGGGATGCTGCTGGCGCTGACCCGGACCCGTCCCCAGGGCGAGCTGGCCGAGATCCTGCGGCGGGGACGCTGATGGCCGCCGCCCCCCTTGCCCTGATCGCCGCCGGAGGGACCGGCGGCCACATGTTCCCCGCCCAGGCCCTGGCGGAGCTGCTGCTGGCCCAGGGCTGGCGCGTGAACCTGTCCACCGACGACCGGGGCGCGCGCTATGCGGGCGGGTTCCCGGACGGCGTGCAACGCAGCATCGTCCGTTCGGCCACCACGGCGCGGGGCGGACTGATGGGCAAGCTGACCGCGCCCCTGAAGATCGGCGGGGGCGTGCTGTCCGCCCGGGCGGCGTTCCGCCGCGACCGGCCCGCCGTGGTGATCGGCTTTGGCGGCTATCCGACCATCCCGGCCATGTCGGCGGCGGTCTCGATGGGCCTGCCGCGCATGATCCACGAACAGAACGGCATCATGGGCCGGGTGAACAGCCTGTTCGCCGCCCGCGTCCATCGCGTCGCCTGCGGCACCTGGCCCACGGCCCTGCCGGCCGGCGTTCACGGCATCCATACCGGAAACCCGGTCCGCCAGACCGTGCTGGACCGCGCCGCCACCCCCTATGCCCCGCCGGGCCAAGGGCCGCTGCATCTTCTGGTGATCGGCGGCAGCCAGGGCGCGCGGGTGCTGTCGGACGTGGTGCCCGCCGCCATCGCGGCCCTGCCCGAAGACATGCGCGTCCGTCTGCAAGTCAGCCACCAGGCCCGGGCCGAGGACGGGGCGCGCGTGACCGGGGCCTATGCCGACGCGGGGATCCGGGCCGACGTGCAGCCCTTCTTCACCGACGTGCCGGAACGGCTGGCGCGGGCGCAGCTGGTGATCAGCCGCTCGGGCGCCTCGTCCCTGGCCGACATCACGGTGGTCGGGCGCCCGTCGATTCTGATCCCCTATGCCGCCGCCGCGGGCGATCACCAGACCGCCAATGCGCAGGCCCTTGCCGAAACGGGGGCGGCGCTGATCCATCCCGAATCGGTGCTTGACGCCCCCGGCCTGACGCGCGACATCCGCGCGATCCTGAACGACCCTGCCCGCGCCAGCCAGATGGCCGCCGCCGCCCTGTTCCTTGCCCGGCCCGATGCGGCGCGGCGCCTTTACGACCTTGTCACGGAGATTGCCCGATGAACGCCGCCACCAAACTGCCGCACGAACTGGGGCCGATCCACTTCATCGGCATCGGCGGCATCGGCATGTCGGGCATCGCCGAGGTTCTGCTGACGCTGGGCTACGACGTGCAGGGCAGCGACGCGAAGAAGTCGAAGATCACCGACCGCCTGGAAACGCTTGGCGCGCGCGTCTTCGAGGGCCAGCGGGCCGAGAACATCGGCGCGGCGGGCGTGGTTGTGATCTCGACCGCGATCAAGAAGGGCAACCCGGAACTGGAGGAAGCGCGCCGCCGCGGCCTGCCCGTGGTCCGCCGGGCCGAGATGCTGGCCGAACTGATGCGGATGAAGTCGAACATCGCCATCGCCGGCACCCACGGCAAGACCACCACCACGACCATGGTGGCCACGCTGCTGGACGCGGGCGGGCTGGATCCCACCGTGATCAACGGCGGCGTGATCCACGCCTATGGGTCCAACGCCCGGGCCGGGGCGGGCGAATGGATGGTGGTCGAGGCCGACGAGTCCGACGGCAGCTTCAACCGTCTGCCCGCCGACATCGCCATCGTCACCAACATCGACCCCGAGCATATGGAGCATTGGGGCAGCTTCGACGCGCTGCGCCAGGGGTTCTACAATTTCGCCTCGGGGATTCCGTTCTACGGCCTCGCGGTGTGCTGCACCGACCACCCCGAGGTGCAGGCGCTGGTGGGCAAGCTGACCGACCGCCGCGTCGTGACCTTCGGCTTCAACGCCCAGGCCGACGTGCGCGCGATGAACCTGCGCTATGAAAACGGCATCGCCCTTTTCGACATCGCCCTGCAAGGCGAAGGCCCGACGGAAACCGGCGACATCGAGATGATCGAGGGCTGCTCGTTGCCCATGCCGGGCGACCACAACGTCTCGAACGCGCTGTCCGCCGTGGCCGTGGCCCGTCACCTGGGCATCAAGAAGGCCGAGATCCGCGAGGCTCTGGCCAAGTTCGGCGGCGTCGGGCGGCGGTTCACGCGCGTGGGCGAGATCAACGGCGTCACCATCATCGACGACTACGGCCACCACCCGGTCGAGATCGCCGCCGTGCTGAAGGCCGCGCGCCAGGCCACCAAGGGCCGGGTGATCGCCGTCCACCAGCCGCACCGCTATTCCCGCCTGTCGAACCTGTTCGACGATTTCTGCACCTGCTTCAACGAGGCCGACGTGGTCGCCATCGCCGAGGTTTATGCCGCGGGCGAGGATCCGATCCCCGGCGCCAGCCGCGACGAGCTGGTCGCGGGCCTGATCGCCCACGGCCACCGCCACGCCCGCGCCATCCTGGACGAGAACGACCTGGAACGCCTGGTCCGCGAACAGGCCCGGCCCGGCGACATGGTGGTCTGCCTGGGCGCGGGCACGATCTCGGCCTGGGCCAACGGGTTGCCGCAACGGCTGCAAGGGCGGGCCGCATGATGCATTCGGTGGTTCTTGCGCTGGCGGTCGTGACGGGCTGGCTGATCCTGGCCCGTCTTGCCCGCAGCCTGCGCAGGCGCCAAAGGCAGCGCGCCCTGTGGGCCTTGATCGCCACGGGCGTTCCCGTCCTGGGCTGGCTGACCTATACCTGCGGCCCCTGGGCGGGCATCGTCTTTCTGTGGGTGGGCGTGCTGGCGCTGGTCCGCCTGCCGCTGCGGACCCGGACCCGGGCGGCCCCGTGATTCCCTTTTACATGGTTGTCGCCCTTGTGGTGCTGTGGTCCGTCTGGACCGGAGCCTCTCGCGTCGGCGCGCGATCCTTCCGTCCTCTGCTGGCGGCGCTTGCCGTGCTGCTGGCGGGGGCGGGGGCCTGCTGGCTGATCGGGTCGCAGAAGACCGGGCAGGAGCATTCCGGCCTGCTGGGAACATTGGCCGCCATGCTGCTGCTTCTGGCGGCGGGTTCGCTGGCCTTCGGCGCGGCGCTGCGGGGGCTGCATGACGCGACCCGCCGCCGGGCGCCCGCCGAACCCGCCGCGCCGTTGCGGCCCGCCTGGGACATCCGCGGCCTTTGCGCGCTGGCCGCCCTTGCCGTCACGGCCAGCCTGGCCGAATGACCGCGCGGTTGACCAAGGCACCCCCGCTGGCTACCACGTCCGGCATGATGACCGATCTTCCCGCCGTGCGCGGCACGCTGACCGCCGACCGCCCCCTGGATGCCCTGACCTGGCTGCGCGTGGGCGGTCCCGCCGACTGGCTGTTCCAGCCCGCGGACGAGGACGACCTGTCGGATTTCCTGCGGGGCCTGGATCCTTCGATGCCGGTGTTTCCCATCGGCGTCGGCAGCAACCTGATCGTGCGCGACGGCGGCATCCGGGGCGTGGTGATCCGTCTGGGCCGGGGCTTCAACGGCATCGCGGTGGAAGGCGACCGCGTGATCGCGGGCGCGGCGGCGCTGGACGCCCATGTCGCGCGGCGGGCGGCGGACGGGGGGCTGGACCTGACCTTTCTGCGCACCATTCCCGGCAGCATCGGCGGCGCGGTCTGCATGAACGCGGGCTGCTATGGCAGCTATGTCGCCGACCATCTGATCGAGGCGCGGGCCGTCACGCGCGGGGGCGAGCGGATCGTGCTGACCCCCGCCGACCTGCGTTTCGCCTATCGCCACGCCGACCTGCCGGAAGGCTGCGTCGTGACCCAGGCGGTGTTCCGCGCCGCGCCGGGCGATCCCGACGCGCTGCACCAGAAGATGGCCGACCAACTGGCCCGGCGCGACGAAACCCAGCCCACCAAGGAACGCAGCGCCGGGTCCACCTTCCGCAATCCGGCGGGGTTCAGTTCCACGGGCCGGGCTGACGATGTCCACGACCTCAAGGCCTGGTCGCTGATCGACCGCGCGGGCTTGCGCGGGCATAGCTGGGGCGGGGCGCAGATGTCGGAAAAGCACCCGAACTTCCTGCTCAACACCGGCGGCGCGACGGCCGCCGAACTGGAAGCCCTGGGCGAACTGGTCCGCCGCCGCGTGCTGGAGGACAGCGGACACGACCTGCAATGGGAAGTGATCCGCGTGGGTGATTCCCTGCCGCAACCTGCGGCTGATTAACATATTGCCCAACAATCTTTGGCAGATAGAGAAAATTACCCTTTTGTGATTTTCGCGCATCAGCTATCCTTTCCCGCAAGTGCAGGACCGGGAATGAACCCGGCCGCGCGGGGACAGAAATCCCGGGTCAACCGGGGCGAAAGGCGAAAAACGTGGCGGGCAGGTCGAGCAGGACAGCCCATACCGTAGCCGTTCTGATGGGCGGACCCTCGGCCGAACGAGAGGTGTCGCTGTCATCGGGGCGCGAATGCGCGAACGCGCTGCGGGTGGCGGGCTATGAGGTGGTCGAGGTCGAACTCGGACCCGAACGCGGCGGCGATCTGGTCGCGCGCCTGGCCGGCCTGCGCTGCGATGTCGTTTTCAACGCGCTGCATGGCCGCTGGGGAGAGGACGGCTGCGTCCAGGGCGTTCTGGAATGGCTGGACCTGCCTTACACCCATTCGGGCGTTCTGGCCTCGGCCCTGGCGATGGACAAGACGCGGGCCAAGGACGCGCTGCGCGCGGCGGGCCTGCCTGTCGTGGACAGCGTGATCGCCTGCGCCGACGAGGTGCGCGCCCGCCACGTCCTGCCGCCCCCCTATGTGGTCAAGCCGAACGACGAAGGCTCGTCGGTGGGCGTTTACATCGTCCATGACGGCGCGAACCAGCCGCCGCAGCTGGCCGACACGATGCCCGCCCGCGTGATGGTCGAAACCTATGCGCCGGGACGCGAACTGACCACGGCCGTCTTGGGCGGCCGCGCCCTTGGCGTGACCGAGATCGTGACCGAGGGCTGGTATGACTATGCCGCCAAATACTCGGTCGGCGGGTCGCGCCACGTGATCCCCGCCGACATCCCCGCCGACATCGCCCGGGCCTGCCTGGATCATGCGGTCCGCGCCCACCGGGCGCTTGGCTGCCGCGGGCTGTCGCGCACCGATTTCCGCTGGGACGATTCGCGCGGGCTGGACGGGCTGATCATTCTCGAGGTGAACACGCAGCCCGGCATGACGCCCACCTCGCTGGCGCCCGAACAGGCCGCCCATGCGGGCATCGGCTTTCCCGCCCTGATGCGCTGGATGGTGGAGGACGCGCTGTGCCGGACGTGATCGACCATCGCCCGAACCGCCCCCCCCAAGCGCGGCGCGATCCCGCGCCTTCGCGCCTGCAATACCGGCTGGAACGGATGTGGCTGCGCCCGGTGTGGCGCCGCGCGGTGCGGATCGGCGTGCCGGCGTTTCTGGTTGTCCTGATCGCCGGACTCTGGCTGGCGGACGAGGACCGCCGCGCGCGCCTGTCCGACGGCGTGCAGCAGATCCTGGACAAGGTGCAAAGCCGCGAGGAGTTCCTGGTCAGGACCATGGCGGTCGAGGGGGCCTCGCCCGTGGTGGATGCGGCGCTGCGGGCCATGCTGCCGGTCGATCTGCCCGCCTCGAGCTTCGACATCGACCTGACGGCGCTGCGGTTGCAGGTGATGCAGCTGGACGTGATCGAATCGGTGGACCTGCGCATCAAGCCGGGCGGCATCCTGTCCGCCGTGGTCAAGGAACGCGAACCGGCCGTCCTGTGGCGCCATGCGCGGGGGATCGAGATCCTGGACCGGACCGGCCACCGCGTCGCCTCGGTGACGGGGCGCGACGTGCGCGCCGACCTGCCCCTGATCGCGGGCGAGGGGGCCGACCTGGCCGTTCCCGAGGCGCTGTCGCTGATCGACGCCGCCGGGCCGATCCTGCCCCGGGTGCGCGGGCTGGTGCGCAAGGGCGAACGCCGCTGGGATCTGGTGCTGGATCACGGCCAAAAGATCATGCTGCCCGCCGAAGGCGCGGTGATCGCGTTGCAGGCCGCCATGGCGCTGGACCGCGCGCAGGACATGCTGGGCCGCGACATCGCCGCGGTCGATCTGCGCGACCCGTCCCGGCCGGTGCTGCGGCTTGGCCTGGACGCGCGCAACGCCATCCGCGAGGCCAGGGGGCAGCCGCTTCTGGGGCCTGACGGCAAGGTCATTCCAGAAAACGACAAGAAGGGGGGCTGAGACATGGCGGAACTTTATCAAACGCAGCGGGCGATGCGGAACATCCGCCGGGCCGCCCTGCAACGCGGCGTGATCGGCATCCTGGACATCGGCACGTCCAAGATCGCCTGCCTGGTGCTGCGCTTCGACGGCACCGGCACCTTCCGCGAAACCGACGGCGTGGGACCAATGGCGGGGCAGGTGAATTTCCGGGTGATCGGCGCGGCCTCGACCCGCTCGCGCGGGATGCGCCGGGGCGAGATCGACGTGATGGCCGAAACCGAACGCGCGATCCGCACGGTGGTCGCCGCCGCGCAAAAGGTCGCGGGCGTGCGCGTCGATCACGTCATCGCCTGCCTGTCGGGCGGGCGCCCGGCTTCTTACGGCCTGGCCGGCGAGATCACGCTGGAGGCGGGGCGCGTCCACGAACACGACGTGGCCCGCGTGCTGGCCGCCTGCGACGCCCCCGATTTCGGCCGGAACCGCGAGGTGCTGCACGCGCAGCCGGTCAATTTCGCCGTGGACAACCGCAGCGGGCTCGGCGATCCGCGCGATCATGTCGGCAACAAGCTGGCCTGCGACATGCACCTGCTGACGGTGGATGGCGACGTGATCGGCAATCTGGTCCAGTGCATCCGCCGCTGCGACCTGGAACTGGCGGGCGTCGCCTCGGCGTCCTATGCCTCGGCTCGCGCCGCCCTGGTCGAGGACGAGCAGGAACTGGGATCGGCCTGCATCGATTTTGGCGGCGGCGGCACAGGCGTGTCGATTTTCGTCAAGAAACACATGATCTTCGCCGACAATGTTAAGATCGGCGGTCAGCTTGTCACCCAGGACATCGCCCAGGGCCTGCGGGTGCCGCTGCCGGTGGCCGAGCGGCTGAAGACCCTGAACGGCGGGGTCGAGGCGACGGGACGCGACGACCGCGACATGCTGGATCTGGGCGGGGACGCCCAGGGATGGGACGGCGAGCGCCGCTCCGTCAGCCGCGCCGACCTGATCGGCATCATGCGCCCCCGGGTCGAGGAGATTCTGGAAGGCGTGCGCGAAGTCCTTGATGCGGCCGGGTTCGACGCCATGCCCAGCCAGCAGATCGTGTTGACCGGCGGCGGCAGCCAGATCCCCGGCCTGGACGGGTTGGCCGCGCGCATCCTGGGGCCGAACATCCGCTGCGGGCGTCCGTTGCGCATCGACGGGCTGGCGCATCAGTTCACCGATCCCGGCTTTTCCAGCGCGGTCGGGCTGGCGCTGTTCGCCGCCCATCCCCAGGACGAATGGTGGGACTTCGAGATGCCCGCCGACAGCTATCCGACCCGCAGCCTGCGCCGCGCCTATCGCTGGTTCAGAAACAACTGGTAAGCCCTTGACCACGAATATGCGGCGGCATCGACAATGCCACCATATCCTGACGCATGGGCGAGATACCGCCGAAACCACCTGCAAAAACGGCCAGATTTTGCGGTTTTTGCGAGTTTTTTTAAGTGACGCAACACCGGCCGCCCGTTAGGATTGTCCATGGTACGAGGGATTCGACGGGCGGCAGGTCATGACCCGATCGACATAGCAAAAACAGGCGGAATCATGAACCTCAATCTGATGATGAACGACGAGGACGAACTCAAGCCCCGGATCACCGTCTTTGGGGTCGGCGGCGCGGGCAGCAACGCGGTCAACAACATGATCGAGAAAAAGCTCGACGGGGTCGAGTTCGTGGTCGCCAACACCGACGCGCAGGCCCTGGCCGGGTCGCGCGCGACCAGCCGCATCCAGATGGGTCCGAAAGTGACCGAGGGTCTGGGCGCGGGCGCCAAGCCCGTTATCGGCGCCAAGGCCGCCGAGGAAACGATCGAGGACATCGTCGATCATCTGATGGGCGCGCACATGTGCTTCATCACCGCCGGCATGGGCGGCGGCACCGGCACCGGCGCGGCCCCGATCATCGCCCAGGCCGCGCGCGAGATGGGGATCCTGACCGTCGGCGTCGTGACCAAGCCCTTCCAGTTCGAGGGCACCAAGCGGATGCGCCAGGCCGAGGAGGGCGTCGAGGCCCTGCAAAAGGTCGTGGACACGCTGATCATCATCCCCAACCAGAACCTGTTCCGCCTGGCCAACGAAAAGACCACCTTCACCGAAGCCTTTGCCATGGCCGACGACGTGCTGTACCAGGGCGTCAAGGGCGTCACCGACCTGATGGTGCGCCCGGGCCTGATCAACCTGGACTTCGCCGACGTGCGCGCGGTCATGGACGAGATGGGCAAGGCGATGATGGGCACCGGCGAGGCCTCGGGCGAGAACCGCGCCCAGGAAGCCGCCGAACGCGCCATCGCCAACCCGCTGCTGGACGAGATCAGCCTGAACGGCGCCAAGGGCGTGCTGATCAACATCACCGGCGGCTATGACATGACCCTGTTCGAACTGGACGAGGCCGCCAACGTCATCCGCGACAAGGTGGACAGCGACGCCAACATCATTGTCGGTTCGACCCTGGACCCGGACATGGACGGCTCGATCCGCGTGTCGGTCGTGGCCACCGGCATCGACGCCAGCGCCGCGGCCGCCGAGGTTCCGGCCCCCCGCCGCACCATGGCCGAGCCGCTGACCCAGAACCCGCCCGTCTCGCAGCGGGTCGAGGCCGCGCCCCAGGCGGACGACCTGCCGCCGCGCCGCGTCGCCCCGCCGCTGGGCGAAACCCGTCCGGTGGCGCAGGCCCTCGCCGCCCCCGCCGCCCCCGCCGGCCCCGCCGCGCGGATCGACGACGACATGCCCGCCCCGGCCTATCAGCGCAGAGAGCCCGCGCAGCCGGCGATGCTGAACGTCCGGGAAGACGCGGGCTTCATCGCCCCGCGCGCGCCGCAGAACGCGGCCCCGCGCGGCCAGGCCTCGCCCGAGACGCTGGAGCGTCTGCGCCGCGCGGTCGAGCACAAGGGCGAACGCCAGCAGCCCGCCCCGCAGCCGGCCGAGCCGGTCCGCGCGCCCAGCCGGATGGCGGGCCTTGGCCGCATGCTGGAACGGATGGCGGGTCATGCCGACGCCTCGGCGCCCAAGCCTCCCGCGGCCTCGATTTCCGAACGGGTGAACGAGCGCGTGGCAGTCCGCGCCCGCCAGCAGGACGCCGATTTCGACGATCTGGCCAGCCCCGACGCGGCCGGGGACAATGTCGAAATCCCAGCCTTCCTGCGCCGTCAGGCGAACTGAGCCAGTCACAACTGTTAACGGGGGAAAGGCCGCGCAACGCGGCCTTTTTCTTTTTTCCGCTCAGGGTTTTCGCCCTGCTCCGGGGTTTGCCGCGGAACCGGCGCGGCGATTGTTTCATGCCGTCACAAAACGTTAGTTGAAGGATCGGCACCCCGGGCCTAGGTGCATCGTTACTCGGGTGGACGGTGTCGTTCGGGTCCAAGCAAGAAGGCAGGAAGCCATGCAGGCGACGTTGAAAAAGATGGTGAGCTTTGGGGGCGTGGGGCTGCATTCCGGCGCCCCGGCGCGGCTGGAGATCCATCCCGCGCCCGCAGGCCACGGCATCGTCTTCCGCCGCGGCGACCTGACGCCCGCCGTGGACATTCCCGCCCGCTGGGATCACGTCGCGCCCTCGAAGCTGTGCACGCTGATGCACGACGGCAGGGGCACGACCCTTTCCACGGTGGAACATGTCATGGCGGCCCTTGCCGGCACGGGGATCCACAACGCCCTTGTGATCGTCGATGGCCCCGAGGTTCCGATCCTCGACGGATCGGCCGCGCCTTTCGTGCGGGGCATCCTGCGCGCGGGCATCGCGATGCAGACGGCGCCGCTGCGCGCCATCCGCGTGCTGCGCCCGGTCGAGGTCCGCGAGGGCGAGGCCTTTGCCCGCCTGACCCCGGCGGATCACCTGGAGATCGAGTTCCAGATCGACTTCGCGGACGCGGCCATCGGCCACCAGGAAAAGCGCCTGGACATGGCCAACGGCGCCTTTCTGCGCGAACTGGCCGACAGCCGCACCTTTTGCCGTCAGGCCGATGTGGACGCGATGCGCCGGAACGGGCTGGCCCTGGGCGGCACCTATCTGAACGCAGTGGTTGTGGATGGCGCGCAGGTCCTGTCGCCCGGCGGGTTGCGCCACGCGGACGAGGCCGTGCGCCACAAGATGCTGGACGCCATGGGCGATCTGGCCCTGGCGGGGGCGCCGCTGCTGGCCCGCTATACCGGGCACCGGGCGGGCCATGCCATGACCAACCGGCTGCTGCGGGCCTTGTTCGCCGATCCGGCGGCGTGGCGGTGGGAAACCTGCTCGCCCGCGCTGGAGGACCGTCTGCCGGGCGCTGGCGTCGCGGCCTACGACCTGGCGGCGACCGCCTGGGCCGCCGCGTAGGCGCCCTTCCGCGGCGTCAGGCTTGCCCGGGAAACCTGCGAAAAAATCAACGGATTGCCATTTTGCGCCCCCTGATGTTCTGTGCTAGACGAACCGGGCAGCGCGACCCGCAGGGGCTGGCGGCAAGGAAGAAGTCACAGGCAGGGTGAAGATGGCGCGCTCGAAAATTTCGGCTTCCGTGATGGCGGCGGTTCTGGCGGGTCTGGTGCTGACGGGGTGTGACAGGGGCGGCCTTGCCGAATCCGACAAGCGCAACCTGGACCGCTTCACCGCCGAGGAAATCTACAAGCGCGGCGAGTTCGAGCTGGAAAACAGCCGCAAGCCCGAGGACGCGGTGTTCTATTTCTCCGAGGTCGAGCGGCTTTACCCTTATTCCGAATGGGCCAAGCGCGCGCTGATCATGCAGGCCTATTCCAACCACCGGGCCCAGAACTACGAGGAAGCGCGCGGCGCCGCGCAACGCTTCATCGACACCTATCCGGGCGACGAGGACGCGGCTTACGCCCAGTATCTGCTGGCCTTGTCCTATTACGACCAGATCGACGAGGTGGGCCGCGACCAGGGCCTGACCTTTCAGGCGCTGCAATCCCTGCGCACGGTGATCGAGCAATATCCCGACAGCGAATATGCCCGCAGCGCCATCCTGAAATTCGACCTGGCCTTCGACCATCTGGCCGCCAAGGAAATGGAGATCGGGCGCTATTACCTCAAGAAGGGGCATTACGCCGCCTCGATCAACCGTTTCCGCGTCGTGGTCGAGGAGTTTCAGACGACCGGCCAGACGCCCGAGGCGCTGCTGCGCCTGGTCGAGGCCTATCTGGCACTTGGCCTGACGGACGAGGCGCAGACGGCGGGGGCGATCCTGGGCTACAACTTCCAGTCCTCGCCGTTCTACCAGGACGCTTATGCCCAGCTGCGCGGACGCGGGCTGGCGCCCGAAGCGCGCGGCGACAACTGGCTGACGAACGTGTATCGCCAGATGATCCAGGGACGGTGGTTGTGAAGGTGGGGTGAAACCCCACCCTACGGGGACGGACCGATGCTGAGATCGCTGGACATCCGCAACATGCTGCTGATCGACCGGCTGGGCCTGGCCTTCGGTCCCGGCCTGAACGTGCTGACCGGCGAAACCGGCGCGGGCAAGTCGATCCTGCTGGATTGCCTGGGTTTCGTTCTGGGCTGGCGCGGCCGCGCGGATCTGGTGCGCCAGGGTGCGCAGCAGGGCGAGGTGACGGCGGTCTTCGACCTGCCTTCGGCCCATCCGGCCCGTGCCGTGCTGGCCGAGGCCGGGATCGAGCTGGAGGACGACGAGCTGATCCTGCGCCGCGTGAACGCGGGCGACGGGCGCAAGACCGGCTATGTGAACGACCGCCGCGTTTCGGGCGAGGTGTTGCGGCAGTTGTCGGACACCCTTGTCGAACTGCACGGCCAGCATGACGACCGCGGCCTGCTGAACCCGCGCGGCCATCGCGCGCTGCTGGACGCCTTCGGGGGCATCGATCTGGGTCCGGTGCGCGCGGCCTGGGCGGCCCGCCGCACGGCCCGGCGCGAGCTGGACGGGGCCGAGGCCCGCCTGACCGCCGCCCGGGCCGAGGAGGATTTCCTGCGCCACGCGGTCGCCGAACTGGACGAGCTGATGCCCGAGGCGGGCGAGGAGGCGGCGCTGGACACCCGCCGCCGCGCCATGCAGGGCGCCATCCGCATCCGCGAGGATGTGGCCCGCGCCTTGAAGATGCTGGGCGGCGAGGGGGCCGAGGGCGCGATGCTGGACGCGACCCGCTGGCTGGAAGGCGCATCCGACCGGGCCGAGGGGCGGCTGGACGAACCGCTGGCCGCTTTGTCCCGCGCCCTGGTCGAACTGGGCGAGGCGCATCGCGGGGTCGAGGACGCGCTGTTCGCGCTGGACGTGGATCCCGCCGCGCTGGAGGCGACCGAGGAGCGGCTGTTCGCCCTGCGGGCGCTTGCCCGCAAGCACAACGTTCTGGCCGACGACCTGGCCGGGCTGGCGGACGAGCTGCGCGGCCGCCTGGGCCAGATCGACGCGGGCGAGGCGCAGATCGCCGCCCTTCGCAGGCAGGTCGAGGACGCCGAGGCCCGTTATGACGCCGAAGCCGAGGAGGTGACGCGCACGCGCACCGAGGCCGCCGCCGCCCTGGACCGTGCCGTCACCGCCGAACTTGCGCCGCTCAAGATGGAACGGGCGGTGTTCCAGACGCTTGTGACGCCGGGCGAGCCTGGCCCGGACGGGCGCGACGACGTGGCCTTCACGGTGGCCACCAATCCCGGCGCGCCGGCGGGGGCGCTGGACAAGATCGCCTCGGGCGGCGAGCTGTCGCGCTTTTTGCTGGCGCTGAAGGTCTGTCTGGCGCGGGGCAACGATGCCCTTGTGCTGATCTTCGACGAGATCGACCGGGGCGTGGGCGGGGCGACCGCCGACGCCGTGGGGCGGCGGCTGAAACGGCTGTCCGAGGATGCGCAGGTTCTGGTTGTCACCCATTCGCCGCAGGTGGCGGCGCTTGGGGCCAACCATTTCCGGGTTTCGAAATCGGTCCATGACGACATGACCACATCGACCGTCGCGGCCCTGTCGCCGCCCGAACGGGTCGAGGAGATCGCCCGGATGCTGTCGGGAGACCGCATCACCGATGCCGCCACGGGGGCGGCACGGGCGCTGTTGCAGGGCTGACGCCCGTCAGGCGGTAATGAAATCGCGCACGAAGGGGGTCGCGGGCTTGGCGCGGATGTCGCCCGGCTTGCCGGTCTGTTCGATCCGGCCCATGGACATCACCACCACCAGATCGGCCAGTTCCATCGCCTCGTCCTGGTCGTGGGTCACGAAAACCGTGGTCAGGCCGGTTTCGTCGTGGATGTCGCGCAGCCCCTGGCGCAGTTCCTTGCGCACCTTGGCGTCCAGCGCCCCGAAGGGTTCGTCCAGCAGCAGCATCCGCGGCTCGATCGCCAGGGCGCGGGCCAGGGCCACGCGCTGGCGTTGGCCGCCCGACAGCTGCGTCGGATAGCGGTGGGCGATGTCCGGCAACTGGATCAGGTCCAGCAGCTTGGTCACGCGGCGCGCGATCTCGGCCCGAGGGGGACGCTGGCCGCGCGGGCGGGCGCGCAGGCCATAGGCGATGTTGTCGAACACCGTCATGTGCCGGAACAGCGCATAGCTTTGGAACACGAAACCCGCGCGGCGTTCCTGCACCGTCACTCCGGTCGCGTCCTGGCCGTTGAACAGCACGCGCCCCGAGGTGGGGAATTCCAGCCCCCCCAGGATGCGCAGCAGCGTCGTCTTGCCCGATCCCGACGGCCCCAGCAGCGCCACCAGCGCGCCCGAGGGGATGTTCAGCGACACGGGATGCAGCGCGGTGGTGCCGCCGAAGCTTTTGGCGATTTCGTCGATGTCGATATGCAAGGCGGCCTCCTCAGTGGCGGCGGATGGCGGCAAGCTGGTCGGCATGCGTGACCTCCAGCAGGGTTTTCAGAAGCAGCGTCACAAGCGCAAGCGCGGTCAGCAGCGCGGCCATCGAGAAGGCCGCGACGGACAGGTATTCGTTGTAAAGCATCTCGATGGTGATCGGCATGGTGGCGGTCTGGCCCCGGATCTTGCCCGACACCACCGCGACCGCGCCGAATTCGCCCATGGCCCGCGCGGTGCACAGCAGCGTTCCGTAAAGCAGCGCCCAGCGGATGTTGGGCAGCGTGACCGTGCGGAAGGTCCGCCAGCCGGACGCGCCAAGCGTCAGGGCGGCCTCCTCCTCGTCCCGGCCTTGTTCGATCATCACGGGGATCAGCTCGCGCGCGACAAAGGGAAAGGTGACGAAAATCGTCGCCAGCACGATGCCGGGGATGGCGAAGACGATGGGCCAGCCATGGGCCACCAGCCAGCCGCCGATGGCGGAGTTGGCGCCGAACAGCAGCACGATGCACAGGCCCGCGACAACGGGGCTGACGCTGAACGGCAGGTCGATCAGGGTGATCAGGAAGGCCTTGCCGCGAAAGTCGAACTTGGTGATGAACCAGGCGGCCGCGATGCCGAAGGCCGCGTTCGCGGGCACGGCCACGGCGGTGATCATCAGCGTCAGCCGGATCGCCGAGCGGGCATCGCGGTTGCCCAGGGACTGCGCGGCGGCCAGCCAGCCGTCCTTCAGCGCCTCGGCAAAGACCACGGCCAAGGGGGCGAAGACCAGCACGGCCAGGCCCGCGACGGCCACGGCGATCAGGACGATGCGCAGAAGCGGCGCTTCCTCGGTCGCGGCGCGGAAGGTCGGAAGGGCTGTGTCAGACATGTCCCATCCTCCTTCGGCTGACGATCTGGATCAGGTTGATCGCCAGAAGCATGACAAAGGAAATAACCAGCATGGCGATGCCGATGGCGGCCGCGGCGTCATAGTTGAACTCCTCGAGCTGGATCACGATCAGCAGCGGCGCGATTTCCGTGCGCAGGGGAATGTTGCCCGCGATGAAGATGACCGATCCGTATTCGCCGACCGCGCGGGCCAGGGCCAGGGCAAAGCCGGTCAGCGCGGCGGGCGTCAGCATCGGCAGGATCACGTGGCGCAGGGTGTAAGGGCGGGATGCGCCCAGGGTGGCCGATGCTTCCTCGACCTCCTGCTCGATCTCCTCGATCACCGGCTGGACGGTGCGGGCGACAAAGGGCAGGCCCACGAAGACCAGGGCGATGAAGATGCCCGTCTGCGTATAGGCGATCTTCCAGCCGATGTTCTGGGCCAGGCTGCCGAAAGCGCCGTTCGGGGCGTAAAGCGCGGTCAGCGCGATCCCCGCCACGGCGGTCGGCAGCGCGAAGGGCAGGTCCACGGCGGCGTCCAGCAACCGCCTGCCGGGAAAGCGGTAGCGGACCAGCACCCAGGCCAGCAGCACGCCGAAGAACAGGTTGAACAATGCCGCCAGCAGCGCCAGCTTGAAGGACAGATACAGCGAGGCCATGACGCGTTCGCGGCCCACGACCTCGAGGACGTTGGACAGGCCGAAACCCGCGCCCTTCAGAAGAAGGGCGCCGATGGGCAGCAGCACGACGATGGACAGCATCGCCAGCGTGACGCCCGCCGACAGGCCGAGGCCGGGCATCGCCGTTTTGTGGACCAGGGGACGCGCGGCCATGGTCACTTGGCCGTGTAGATCTGGTCGAAGATGCCGCCGTCGCCGAAATGTTCGGGCTGCACCTTCTTCCATCCGCCGAAATCCTTGATGCCGACCAGATCCAGCTTGGGGAAGCGGGCCACATCGGCGGGGTCCGCGGCGCTGGCGTCCCAGGCACGGTAGAAGTGCTTGAAGGCAAGCGCCTGGCCTTCGGGCGAATACAGGAAGTCCAGATAGGCGGTGGCCAGCTCGCGCTGCGCGTCGCTGGCGATGTTGCCCTCGACAATGGCGACCGGGGGTTCGGCCAGCACGGACACCGAGGGCACCACGATGTCGAACTGATCCTCGCCGATCTCCTCAAGCGCCAGATAGGCCTCGTTTTCCCAGGCCAGCAGCACGTCGCCGATGCCGCGCTGCGCGAAGGTGGTGGTGGCGCCGCGCGCGCCGGTGTCCAGCACGGGCACATGGGTGTAAAGCTGGCCCACGAAGGCCTTGGGATCCTGGCCGTTCCTTTCCGCCCAGGCCCAGGCGGCCAGGTAATTCCAGCGCGCGCCGCCCGAGGTCTTGGGGTTCGGCGTGACGACCTCCACCCCTTCCTTCACCAGGTCGCCCCAGTCCCGGATGCCCTTGGGATTGCCTTCGCGCACCAGGAACACGATGGTCGAGGTGTAGGGGCTGGAATTGTGCGGCAGCTTCGACTGCCAGTCGGCGGGCAGCTTGCCGGCTTCCGCGATCCTGTCGATGTCCGAGGCCAGGGCCAGCGTCACCACCTGCGCGTTCAGCCCGTCGATCACCGCGCGGGCCTGCGCGCCGGATCCGCCGTGGCTGGTTTCGATGGTGGGGGCCTCGTGGCCGTCGGCGGTCCATTGCTCGGCAAAGGCCGCGTTCACGTCGCGGTAAAGCTCTCGGGTGGGGTCGTAGCTGACGTTCAGCAGCGTTTCGGCCCGCACGGGGGCGGCCATCGCCAGGGCCAGCACAATGGCGGACAAGGGGGCGCCGATGCGGCTGGATTTCGTTCGGGACATGTAACCGTCTCCTGAAGGGATCTGTTATGGGTGGGTGCGGGTGGCAAGCGGCTCGATCCGGGCTTCCCACAGGGCAGGGTCGCGCCCTTCCAGCAGGGATGCCGCCGCCGCCCGGGGTTCCCGGCTCAACGCCAGAAAGGGGGCGCCGTCGACGCGCAGGACCAGCCCGGTGCGGCGGTCGATCAGGCGCACCGAACAAAGGGGCGCCTTGGCACCGGTGGTCTGATCTTGGATCGTCATCTCGGCGCTCCCTGACATGGCTGCTGCCATGACACAAATAACGACAGGGAAAGTCGTCTTTATCAAGAGACGAGATGGGTTGAAATTCATGCGCCGGAGAGAAGATCATTCTCTGCGCCAAGGGCGCGGAACGGATGGTCCCGCGCCCCGTTTGGGAATGTCAGGCGGGAAGAACCTTGTCTATCACCGTTCGCAGGCGGGCCAGGGTGCCGTCCACGTCCTTCAGCTTGTCCAGCCCGAACAGGCCCAGGCGGAAGGTGGAAAACCGGTCGCCCTCGTTCACGGCCAGCGGAACCCCCGCCGCGATCTGCATCCCTTCGGCCGCGAATTTCCGGCCGTTCTTGATGTCGGGATCGTCGGTATAGCTGACCACCACCCCCGGCGCGGCAAAGCCGGGCGCCGCGACCGACCGGATCCCTCGTTCGGCCAGCATGTCGCGCACCGCCTTGCCAAGGCGCCATTGCGCATCGCGCGCGGCGTCGAATCCCATTGCGCGGGTTTCCTCCATCGCATCGCGCAGGCCCAGCAGGGCGTCCGTCGGCATCGTGGCGTGATAAGCGTGGCCGTTGTCTTCATAGGCCGCCATGATCGCGCGCCATTTCTTCAGATCCAGGGCAAAGCTGTCGCTGTCCGTCTCCGCCAGCCGCCCGGCCCCCCGGTCCGACAGCATCACCAGCCCCGCGGCGGGCGAGGCCGACCACCCTTTTTGCGGAGCCGAGATCAGCACGTCCACGCCCGTGGCCGCCATGTCCACCCAGACCGCGCCCGAGGCGATGCAGTCCAGCACCATCAGGGCGCCGACCTGGTGCGCGGCGTCCGACAGGGCGCGGATGTAATCGTCGGGCAGGATCAGCCCGGCCGAGGTCTCGACATGCGGCGCAAAGACCGCGTCGGGCCGCGTTTCGCGGATCTTCGCCACCACCTCGTCCACGGGCGGGGGCGCATAGGCGGGCTGCGGCTCGTTGCCGGCGGGTCGGGCCATGACAACGGTGGTTTCGCGGGCGAAGCCGCCGGTGTCGAAGATCTGGCTCCAGCGATAGCTGAACCAGCCGTTGCGGACGACCAGCGCGTGGCCGGTGCCGAACTGGCGGGCGACCGACTCCATCGCATAGGTGCCGCCGCCCGGCACGATGGCGACCTGCGCTGCGCCGTACACCTCGCGCAGGGTGGCGGACAGGTCGCGCATCACTTGCCCGAACCGCTGCGACATGTGGTTCAGCGAACGGTCGGTGAAGACGACCGAGAATTCGTCCAGCCCGTTCGGGTCGATGTCGGGATGAAGGTGGGGCATCGCGTTCTCCTGTCCAAGCCGGGTGCAGCCTAGCCTTTGCCGCCGCGTCCTGCCAGACAGCCAAAGGCCGCAGGCCGGGCCGGGCCGTGAATGTCCGGCCGCGCATCGCGGTCGAAAACAGGACTGCCGGCGACGAACACCAGATCAGGCCTTGCAGGATGACCAGCGCAAATATCCGGGCATAACGGCGGTCGGGCGCGGTTTGCGGGATCGCCGCAAGAAACGCGTCCAGCCGGAAGCCGATGGCGAAGGGATCGGCCGGGGCCGTCAAGAGCCCCGCCAGAAACGGCTGCCTGCCGTTCAAAGCCCCGCGCAGGGCTGCGGGCGCGACCAGCATCGCAAGCCGAGCCAAATCAATACAGCCCCGCTGCCACGCGCAGACCCAGAAAAGCTGGTAATTCCGGGCAATCAACGCGCCTGCGCGCAGCAACGCGATCCCGGCCCACAGCCCCGTCGCGGTGATCACGCCCGCCGCCGACGATCGGTCCCGGCAGGAGCCCGCGCTTGCCGCGCAGCAATCGCAAGGGTGTTGGGACCGGGCGTCATGGCCATGGCAAGATGCAGGCCCGATATTAAGAGAATGTTACCGAGATAAGCCATGATAAACGGGCTTTGCATGACTGTTCATAATATAAAAAGCGCCTGTTTACCATTGATGGATGTTCCGTCGTATTCCCGGCTTGCGGGGTGGCCCAGCGGCATGGCCCCCCTTGCGGCCCCCCCGCCCGGACGACTACCTTCTGGCCGACAGCAACATCGCAGGTTTTTCATGCGCATCGGCATCCTTCAATGCGGCCAGGCGCCCGCCGAGTTGAAACAGGACATGGGCGATTATCCCGACATGTTCGTCCGGCTTCTGGACGGACGCGGCTTCGATTTCCGCACATGGCATGTCGAGGCGATGGAATTTCCCGCATCGGTGCAGGACGCCGACGGCTGGCTGCTGACCGGATCGCGCCACGGCGCGTACGAGGATCACGCCTTTATCCCGCCGCTGGAACGCTTCATCCGCGACGCCTACGACGCCGCCGTGCCGCTGGTCGGCATCTGCTTCGGCCACCAGATCATCGCGCAGGCGCTTGGCGGCACGGTGGTCAGACACCCGGACGGCTGGTCGGTGGGCACGCAGGATTACGACTTCGGCGGGGAAACGGTGCGGCTGAACGCCTGGCACCGGGACCAGGTGGTGGCGCTGCCCAGGGACGCGCAGGTTGCGGGACGCAGCGCCTTTTGCGAAAACGCCGCGCTGATCTATGGCGACCGCGCCTATACCGTGCAGGCCCACCCCGAGTTTTCGGACGACTTCATCCGGGGCCTGATGGACAAGCGCGGCCGGGGCGTCGTGCCGCAGCCGCTGCTGGACCGCGCCGCCCGCCGGATGGGCGAGCCGAAGGGATCGGCCCTTGTCGCCGACCGGATCGAGGCCTTTTTCAAGCAGCCCCGCGCCATCGCCAAGGGTGCCGCATGAGCGACTGGATCGACAGGCTGCCCCAGGCCGCCCGCGACTTCGTGGCCGGACGCCGTCTGGACGAGGTGGAATGCATCCTGGCCGACATCGCGGGCGTTGCGCGCGGCAAGGCTATGCCCGCGTCGAAATTCGCCCGCCAGGACAAGTTCTATCTGCCGAACTCGATCTTTCTCCAGACGATCACGGGGGAATGGGCCGACAACCCGGCCGGGGCCTTTACCGAGCCCGACATGATCCTGACCCCGGATTTCAGCACCGCGACCGCCGCGCCCTGGACCGCGGACTGGACGCTGCAAGTCATCCACGACGCCATCGACCAGCAGGGCAACCCGGTGCCCATCGCCCCGCGCAACGTGCTGAAGCGGGTCGTGGATCTTTATCGGCAGCGCGGCTGGAAGCCCGTCGTCGCGCCCGAGATGGAGTTCTTTCTGGTCGCCCGCAACATCGACCCGAACCAGCCGATCATTCCGCCGATGGGCCGCACCGGCAGGCGGGCGGCGGCCAAGCAGGCTTATTCGATGTCGGCGGTGGACGAATACGGCAAGGTCATCGACGACATCTACGACTTCGCCGAGGCGCAGGGATTCGAGATCGACGGCATCCTGCAAGAAGGCGGGGCAGGTCAGGTCGAGATCAACCTGAACCACGGCGACCCGGTGGCCCTTGCCGACGAGATCTTCTATTTCAAGCGGCTGATCCGCGAGGCCGCGCTGCGCCACGACTGTTTCGCCACCTTCATGGCCAAGCCGATCGAGGGTGAACCCGGCAGCGCCATGCACATCCACCATTCGGTGATCGACGTGGCGACCGGGCAGAACCTGTTTTCCGACGACAAGGGCCGCGAAACGCCGCAGTTCCTGCACTTCATCGCCGGGATGCAGAAGCACCTGCCCGCCGCCGTGGCGCTGCTGGCGCCCTATGTGAACAGCTACCGCCGCTATGTCCCCGACTTCGCGGCGCCCATCAACCTGGAATGGGGCCGCGACAACCGCACCACCGGGCTGCGCGTGCCGATCTCGTCCCCCGAGGCGCGGCGGGTGGAAAACCGGCTGGCGGGCATGGATTGCAACCCTTATCTGGGCATCGCCGCCAGCCTGGCCTGCGGATACCTGGGCCTGGTCGAGGGCGAGAATCCCCGCGGCGAATGCCTGGGAGACGCCTATATGTCGTCGCAGGACGAACTGCCCTACAACCTGGGCGACGCGCTGGACATCATGTCCGAAAGCGCGCCGATGCGCAGCGTCCTGGGCGAAGATTTCACCGCCGTCTACGAATCCGTGAAACGCAACGAATACAAGGAATTCCTGCAAGTCATCAGCCCCTGGGAACGCGAACATCTGCTGCTGAACGTATGAAGCTGCTTTATGCCAACGACCGGCGGGGGGAATATCCCCCCAGCGTTTACGCCGACACCTGCGCCCCGTTGGACCGCTTTCCGCCGCTGAAGGGGGAAACGCGGGCCGACGTGGCGGTGATCGGCGCGGGCTACACGGGCCTTTCCGCCGCGCTGCATCTGGCGCGGGCGGGGCGCGAGGTGGTGCTGGTCGATGCGCAGCGGGTGGGGTTCGGCGCGTCGGGGCGTAACGGCGGGCAGATCGGATCGGGCCAGCGGCAAGAGGTGGACTGGCTGGAGCGCCGGTTCGGCCGCGACACCGCCCGTCGGTTGTGGGCGCTGGCCGAGGATGCGAAGGCGCTTGTCCGGTCGCTGGCGGAAGAAAGCGGCGTGCCGATCCGCCCCGGCGTGGCCCATGCCTGCCGCACCGGCCCCGAGGTCGAACACGGCGCCCGCATGGCCGCGCATCTGGCGGCGCATTACGGCTATGACAAGGTGCAGCCGCTGGACCGGGACGCCTTGGCTGCGCATCTGGGCAGCCAAGCCTATGCGGGCGGCGACGTGGACTGGGGCGCGGGCCATGTCCATCCGCTGGCCCTGGCTCTTGGCATGGCGCGGCTGGCGCTGGCCGCAGGGGTGCGCGTCCACGAGGGCACCCATGTCCACCGGATCGAACATGGCGCGGCCACGGCCAAGACCCGCGTGTTGTGCGACACCGGCCGGATCGTCTGCGATCATGCGATCCTGGCGGGGAACGGCTATCAGGGACGGCTGGACGCCAAGATCGCCGCGCGCGTCATGCCGATCAACAACTACATCGTCGCGACCGAGCCGCTTGGCGACCGCTTCCCCGAGATCCTGCCCCTCCATACCGCCGCCGCCGACACCAAGTTCGTGGTGAACTACTGGCGGCTCGACGACGACCGCCGCCTGATCTTCGGCGGGGGGGAAAACGCGACCTACCGCTTTCCCAAGGACATCGCGGCGCTGGTGCGCCCGCATCTGCTGTCGGTTTATCCGCAGCTCGACGGGACGCGGCTGACCCATGCCTGGGGCGGCACGCTGGCGATCACCATGAACCGGATGCCGCATTTCGCCCGGCCCGCGCCGAACTGCCTGTCGGCGGGCGGTTACAGCGGACACGGGGTGGCGATGGCAACGCTGGCGGGCAGGCTGATGGCCGATGCGGTGGCCGGGCAGGGGGACGGCTTCGACGCCATGGCCGCGATCCCGGCGCGGCCCTTTCCCGGCGGGTCGATGCTGCGCAGTCCCCTGCTGGTGGCGGGCATGGCCTGGTACGGGTTGCGCGACCGGCTGGGGTTCTAGCGCCCGGCGGCGATCCGCTGGCGTTGCAGGGCCGAATCGCGGTCCGTCACGCCCAAAAGGCCGGACACCAGCCGGATCGCCGTTTCCTCGTTCGCGGCGCGGTGGTTGTCGGCCAGCGAGATTTCCCACATCGCGCCGACAATGGCTGCCCGGTCGTCCAGCGAAACGCGGTCCTTGATCAGCCGCGTGAAGCGGACGGTGTCGGGGGCCTCGGCCTCGATCATCTCGGCCACGGAACGCCGCTCGGCCGCGTCGGCCAGCCCCAACCCGTGCATCCGGGCCAGCACCTGGTCAATGCGCCGCCGTTCGGCGATGTTGTAGTGATCGTCCGCCCGCGCCACGCGCACCAGCAGGGCCGCAACCGCGATCTCGGCATCCTCCGTCGCCAGCGGCTTCGGATCGGGTGCTTCCTCGAACAAGCGGCTCAGGAGATTGCGGAACATGGGACCATTCTAGACCTTCGACGCGATCATTCAAGGATTAAGGGTGGAGCCATCTTTTGTTAAACCGGACGTTGACGATCAGTATTTCTGCGGCACATACAGCTCTCGCGACAGCACGTCCCGCTCGTAGTCCGGGTTGAAGACGCGGTCGGGCAAGGTCACCTCCTCGTGGGGGACGTCGCCATAGGGGATCAGGCTCAGCAGGTGGCTCATGCAGTTCAGGCGCGCGCGCTTCTTGTCGTTGGCGGGCACGATGTACCAGGGCGCCTCGGGAATGTTGGTATGTTCCAGCATGTCCTCCTTGGCCTTGGTATAGGCTTCCCAGCGGACACGGGATTGCAGATCCATGGGCGACAGCTTCCACTGCTTCAGGGGATCGTGGATGCGCATCAGAAAGCGCAGCTGCTGTTCCTCGTCAGTGATGGAGAACCAGTATTTCACCAGCCGGATCCCCGACCGGACCAGCATCCGCTCGAACTCGGGCACGTCCAGGAAGAACTGGTCCACCTGCTGCTCGGTCGCAAAGCCCATCACGCGTTCCACGCCCGCGCGGTTGTACCAGCTTCGGTCGAACAGCACGATCTCGCCGCCCGCGGGCAGGTGGGGGACGTAGCGCTGGAAATACCATTGGGTCTTTTCGCGGTCGGACGGGGCGGGCAGGGCCACGGTGCGCACCACGCGCGGATTGAGCCGCTGCGTGATGCGCTTGATCGCGCCGCCCTTGCCCGCGCTGTCGCGGCCCTCGAAGATCACCACGACCTTTTCCTTGGTATGGGCCACCCAGTCCTGCAACTTGATCAGTTCCGCCTGAAGCCGCAGAAGCTCGCGGAAATACAGCTTGCGGTCCATCTCGTCGGGCCGCCTTTCGCGATAGATGCGGCGGATCTCCTCGGACAGGGCGGCGTCTTCCAGCTCGATCTCGTAATCCTCGTCCAGAGTTTCCAGAAGCTCGGCTTCCAGCCAATCCTTGGGTTCTTGGTTCATGGTCCACTCCGGCTGTGCAAAGCTTCGTCTAAGGTCCGAACGTAACGGATTTGCGGCAGTCCCGTGTTCCCGCAACGGCGTGTCAGCGGCCGAAACGCGCCGCGCAGGCCGGGGTGACGGCCAGCACGAAGTCGGCGCGTCCGCCGTCCACGGTGCCGCACCACTGGCCCGTGACGGTGAACAGGCTGCGCGTGCCCGTGGCCGGGCGATAGGCGACGCGGCGGCCGGTCACGTCGAACAGGTTCAGCACGCCGCCGGGGTTGCGGGCGTAATAGCCCAGAACGCCCCCGTCCGCGGTGATGATCAGCCGCCCTTCGTTGTCGGGGTTCGAAGGGCGGTTCTGCCAGGTGGTCGCCGCATTGGCCGGATTGCCCGAGGAATTCCAGGCCGCGTTGGGCGAATTGGCGGGGCTGGCCGGGTTGTTAGACGGATGGCCCGGGCCTAGGTCGAAGGGCAGGCGCGTTTGGTCCAGCACGATCAGCGGCGCGTCAGCCCTGGCCGCGCCGGCGGCCAGAACAAGGGCGATCGCGGCGGAAATGCGGCGCATCTCAGTCCTGCGCGGGCGGATCGAGGCGTTCCGGCCGGATGCGCATGTTCTCGGGCAGAGCGGCCGATCCCTCGGCCCGGTCGCGGTGCAGGGCGGCGCGGGCCAGCATCATCAGCGTCACGGGCGTGGTCACCACGATGCAAAGGCCGATCACGAATTCATGGATCACCGCCCGCCCCTCGATCACGCTGAACATCAGGGCGGATGCGATGATGATCCCGCCCGTTCCCCAGCTGGTCGCCAGCGTGGGCGCATGAAGGCGATCGTAAAAACTGCTCAGCCGCGCGAATCCAAGCGCGCCGATCAGCGTGAGGGTCGAACCCAGGACCACCAGGATGGCGACCGGAACGGCGACCCACAGGGGAACGGCCTGAAGCGGGCTCATTCGATCACCTCGCCGCGGAACAGGAACTTGGCCAGCGCGACCGAGGTGACAAAGCCCATGATGGAAATCACCGTCGCCGCCTCGAAGAAGAAGGCGGTGCCAAGCTGCATTCCAGTGACCAGGAACAGCAGCATGATCGACACATACAGCGCGTCCAGCGCCAGCACCCGGTCCTGCGCGCGCGGGCCGCGCAGGATCCGCGTGCCGACCAGGCAGCCCGCCAGCGCAAGGGCCACCTGGGCATAGCCCAGGGCGATGGTCAGGATCGTCGCGCTCATTCAAAGATCTCCATCAGCATGGGTTCGTAGATCTGGCCGATCATCTCGCGGTAATGATCCTCTTGCCCGGCATCGAAGATGTGCAGCGTCAGCGTGCCCGTCTCGACGACATATTCAAGCCAGGCGGTGCCGGGCGTCGCGGTCAGGATGATCGCCAGAACGGCCAGGGCGTTCTCGTCGGTCAGCGTCAGGGGAACCTGGATAAAGGCCGACCGGCGCCTGCCGCGGCCTTCGGTCAGCAGCAGGCCCGCGATGTGGATGTTCGACCGGACGATGTCGCGGAACAGCGTCACCGCCATCCGGGGAATGACGCGCCAGCGCCGGATGCGGGGCTTGGCCGGATGCAGCGCCGAATAGGCCCGGCCCGCGACCAGCGACAACGCCGTGCCGAGGATCAGGTAGCCCAGAGAAAAGCGCGTCAGCATCAGCCACAGCACCACCAGCGAGACCGACAGCACGGGGTGGGGGACCAGCCTTGTCACGGTTGGGCGCCTTCCTGTTCCTCGGGGCGGTCGGCGACGCGGGGGGTCGCGAAGACGCCATAGGCATAGGCGACCGTGTCATGCAGCGCGGCGGCGGTGCCCCCGGTATAGCGCAGCATCGCCTCGGCCTTGAAGCTGGTGAAGGCCAGAACGACCAGCAGCCCGACCACCGGGGCGATCTCCAGCGCCAGCACGCGGGGCAGGGCCGAATCGCCGGCCCAGAAGGTCTGGATGCCGATCCGCGCCATGCCGATCAGCGTGGCGAAGCCCGACACGATCAGCAGCGCGATAAAGGCCCAGGCCAGGCCCGCGGGCAGGGCGGTCTGCGCGATCAGCGCCTGCACCATCGCCAGCTTGCCGACAAAGCCCGGCAGCGGCGGCAGCCCCGCCAGCATCAGCACGCAAAGCGCGAAGCAGATGCCCAGCACCGTCATCGCCGGCAGCGCCAGGCCCGCGTCCGGCACCTCGTCCAGGTCGGTGTCGTCCAGGCCATAGGCGTCGGCGGTCAGCGCCAGCATCGCGGCGATGCCGCCATCCTCGCGGTTCATCGGCTCGATCAGCAGAAACAGCGCGCCCGTCGCCAGGACCGATCCGATCAGATAGTAAAGCGCCCCCGACAGCATCGCCGGACCGCCGCCCGCCAGGGCAAAGCCGGTGATGCCCAGAACGGTCCCCGACGAGATCAGCACCGAATGCGCGGCCATCCGCCCCAGGCCCTGCGAGGACAGCACGCCCAGCAGCCCGAACAGCACCGTGGCCATTCCCAGGATGATCAGGATGGCGGCGCCGAAGCCCGCCGAGGCCCCGCCGGTTTCGCCGAACAGCAGCATCGACAGGCGCAGGATCGCGTAAACGCCGACCTTTGTCATGATCGCGAACATGGCGCCGACCGGCGCGGCGGCCGCCATGTAGGCCGTGGGCAGCCAGAAGGACAGCGGCCAACTGCCCGCCTTGACCAGAAAGGCCACGGCCAACACGGCCGCGCCCGCGTGCAGCAGCGGCCGGTCCTCGACCGAGACGGCCGAGACGAGGTTCGCCAGATGCGCCATGTTCAGCGTGCCGGTGACGCCGTAGATCAGGCTGACCCCGATCAGGAACAGCAGCGAGGCGGCCAGGTTGATCGCGATGTAGTGCATCCCCGCCCGCACCCGCAACTGCCCCGAGCCGTGCAGCAGCAGGCCATAGGACGCGGCCAGCAGGATTTCAAAGAACACGAACAGGTTGAACAGGTCGCCGGTCAGAAAGGCGCCGTTCAGGCCCATCAGCAGGAACTGGAACAGGGAATAGTAATGCGGGCCCTGCCTGCTCCAGCCCGCATGGGCGTAGACCAGCGACGGGATCGCCAGAAGCGCGGTCAGCACCAGCATCATCGCGGCCAGCCGGTCCAGCACCAGCACGATCCCGTAGGGCGCGGCCCAGTCCCCCAGCAGATAGAAGCTGATGCCTTCCGCATCGCCGATGTCCCCGCCGGTCTTGGCGCGGACCACCAGTTCCACCGCGATCAGCAGCTGCGCGGCGGCCGACAGGACCGACAGCCAGAACTTCGCCTCGCGCCGTTGCCGGTCGTCGTAAAGCAGCATAAGGGCGCCGGTGACGAAGGGGATCAGGATCGGCGCGATGATCAGGTGTTCGTCCATCACTGGCTGCGCTCCTTCCCGTCAACATGGTCGGTGCCCGTCATCCCGCGCGAGGCGATCATCACCACCAGAAACAGCGCCGTGGTGGCGAAGCTGATGACGATGGCCGTCAGGACCAGGGCCTGCGGCACGGGGTCGGCGTAAAGCGTGGGATCGACAAAGCCGCCCTTGGGCATGATCGGCGGCGCGCCCGGCGTCAGGCGGCCCATCGAGAAGATGAACAGGTTGACCGCATAGGACAGCAGGCACAGCCCGATAACCACCTGGAAGCTGCGCGGGCGCAGCACCAGCCAGATGCCGGACGCCGACAGGATGCCGATGGCGGCGGACAGGATGATCTCCATCAGGCGGCCTCCTTGCGGGGAACTTCGTCCTGCTCGCGCCTGCGGCTGGCGCGCAGCGACTGGTGGGCGATGGCGACCAGCATCAGCACCACCGCGCCCATCACGGTCGCAAAGACGCCGATGTCGAACAGCATCGCGGTGGCCGCCGGAACGTCGCCCACAAGCGGAACATGGACATAGCGCGCATGCGCGGTCAGAAAGGGATAGCCGAACAGCCAGGCCCCCATGCCGGTCGCGCCCGCGATCAGCAGGCCGATGCCCATCCAGCGGATCGGCAGAACCGTGATGCGCGATTCGACCCAGCGGACATTGGTGCCGATATATTGGATCAGGAACGCGATCGCGAGCGTCACGCCCGCCGCGAAGCCCCCGCCCGGCAGGTCGTGGCCGCGAAAGAAGAAATAGCCCGCGACCATGATCAGCACCGGGAACATCCAGACCATGATGACCGAGGGGACGTAAAGATAGTCGTCCAGCGAGGGGCTGCCGTCCACGGTCTGCTGGTCGGGCGCGGCGATGCTTTCGGGGGCGGGTCGGAACCGGCGCAGCAGCGCGTAAACGGTCAGCGCGACGATCGCCAGAACCGCGATCTCGCCGAAGGTGTCGAAGGCGCGGAAATCGACAAGGATGACGTTCACGACATTGGTGCCGCCGCCCTCGTAATAGGCATTGCCCAGAAACCAGTCGCCGACATTGGCGATCAGCGGCCGCGTCATCAGCGCGAAGGCGATGGCCGCGATGCCAAGCCCGCCGGCGACCGCGATCACCAGGTCGCGCCCGCGCCGGATCTTGGCGGGCAAAAGCTTGTCCTCGGCGATCTCGGACCGGCGCTTGGGCAGCCAGCGCAGGCCAAGAAGCAGCAGCACGGTGGTCGCCACCTCGACCAGCAGCTGCGTCAGCGCCAGGTCGGGGGACGAGAACCAGGCGAATGTCAGGCAGGTCACGACCCCCGCGCCGCCCAGCAGGACAAGGGCGGCGAAGCGGTGATACTTGGCCTGCCAGGCGGCGCCCACGGCGCAGGCCGCGCCCACCAGCCACAAAAGCGCGAAGGCCGGGTTCGGCGCGTGAAGCCGCAGGTCGGGCGCGAAGGTCAGCCCCCCCCACAGCGACCCGCCGGCCACCGCGATGGCCGTCAGCACCAGCAGGCGAAGCTGGGGCTGCAAGGCCTCGGTCGAAAGCCAGCGCAGCGCAAGGCGCGGCAGCCGCCAGGTCAGGCGGAACAGGATCCAGTCGTAGATCCGCTGTCCCCGGATGCGGTGCAGCAGAGGGGGGCCTTCTGGCCCCTGCGGAATGGATTTCGCGCTGAAGGCATAGATCAGCGTGCCCACGGCCAGGGCGATCAGGCTGAGCATCAGGGGCGCGTTGACCCCGTGCCAGACGGCGATCTTGTAATAGGGCATGTCGGCCCCCGCGACCGAGCGGGCGGCGGTGTTGATGATCGGCCCCAGCGTCAGCGCCGGGAAGACGCCCACCAGCAGGCAGATGAACACCAGCAGCTCGACCGGGCGGCGCATCCAGGCGGGGGGTTCGTGGGGGGGCTTGGGCAGGTCGGTGGCGGGCGGGCCGAAGAACACGGTGGCGATGAAGCGCAGCGAATAGGCGACCGACAGGCTGCTGCCGACAATGGCGAAATAGGGCAGGGCGTTGTCCAGCCAGGTGCCGTTGTGCCAGTCCACCGCCTCGGCCAGGAACATTTCCTTGGACAGGAACCCGTTCAGCAGCGGCACCCCCGCCATGGCCGAGGCCGCGACGATCGCCAGCAGCGCGGTAAAGGGCATCGGCCGGAACAGCCCGGACAGGCGGCGCATGTCGCGCGTGCCGGTTTCATGGTCGATGATGCCCGCGGCCATGAACAAGGACGCCTTGAAGACCGCGTGGTTGCAGATGTGAAAGATCGCGGCCAGGATCGCCACCGGCCCGCCGATCCCGGCTAGCGCCGTGATCAGGCCCAGGTGGCTGATCGTGGAATAGGCCAGCAATCCTTTCAGGTCGTGGCGGTACAGCGCCACCGCCGCGCCCAGGACCAGCGTGACGCAGCCCGCGCCGGTGACGGTGAAGAACCAGGCCTCGGTCCCGCCCAGGACGGGCGAAAAGCGGACCAGCAGGAACACGCCCGCCTTCACCATGGTCGCGGAATGCAGGAAGGCCGATACCGGCGTGGGGGCGGCCATGGCGCCGGGCAGCCAGAAATGGAACGGGAACTGCGCCGACTTGGTGAAGGCCCCCATCAGAAACAGCGCCAGCATCGGGCCGTAAAGGGGATGGGCGCGCACCCGGTCGCCCGCCCGCAGGATCATCCCCAGGTCATAGCTGCCCGCGGCATGGCCCAGCATCAGCATCGCCACCAGCAGGCACAGTCCGCCAAGCGCGGTGATGATCAGCGCCGTCCGCGCCCCGTCCCGCGCCGCCGCGCCCTGGTGCCAGAAGCCGATCAGCAGAAAGGACATAAAGGAGGTGAGTTCCCAGAAGACCACCATCACCAGCACGTTGCCCGAGATCAGGATGCCCTGCATGGCCCCGGTGAAGGCCAGCAGCAGCGCATAAAAGCGCGGCAGGCTGTCGCTTTCGGCCATGTAGTAGCGCGCGTAGATCACCACCAGCAGGCCGATGGACAGAACCAGCGTGGCGAACAGCCAGGCAAAGCCGTCCATCCGCAGCGCCATGTTCATGCCGAGCGAGGGCACCCATTCCAGGCTGGCGCGCAGGACGGCGCCCGCCTGGATGCCGGGCAGGAAACCGGCCAGAACCGCCAGCCCCGCCGCCATGGACAGGGCCGACAGCCAGGTCGAGGCCCCGCGCGCGGTCGGCGGCAGGGTCAGCAGGATCAGCGAAGTCGCGAAGGGAAGGCAGGCCAGCAACAGGAACAGATTGTGTTCGGCCATGCTTGCCTTGCCCTCACCCTTTGGATCACTGCGTCACGGTCCCCGCGCATGGCGGCGCGGATCCGGTTCCGGGATTTTCGGGAACAAGCGGCGCCAGGCGTTCGGGGGTTTGAAACCGAATGCCTTTCGCCCCGTCCAAGATCAAGGCTGGATCGTCGGCAAAGGCCAGTTTTTTCCAACTTTTTCGTGACTCGGCCTTCAGGGGATGCCTGGGCCGCGGCGGATTGCCCCGGCATCGAACCGGGACGGGCCGCCGGTCGTTGAGGCACGGCCCGCGCGCCGTCAGACCTCGACCTCGATCGGACCCAAGGGGTGGGAACAGCAGGCGAGGATATAGCCTTCCTCGATGTCGTCGTCGCTGATGCCGCCGTTGTGGACCATGTGCACCTCGCCCGAGATCTTCCTGATTCGGCAGGTGCCGCACAGGCCGAAGGTGCAGCCCGAGGGGATGTTCAGCCCCGACCGCTTGGCGACGGCCAGAACGGTGTCGGTTTCCGCGCAGGGGGCGGTGACGCCGCTGCCGACAAAGGTGATCTGGGCCTTGGCGCCTTCCTCGGGGGCGATGTCCTCGATGACGGGGGCGTCGGCCTCGGTCCTGATGGGGGCGCCGAAGCTTTCCTGGTGGTAATGATCCATGTCGAAGCCCAACGACACCAGCATGTCGCGCACCGACTGCATGAAGGGCTCCGGCCCGCAGCAGAAGACCTCCCGCTCCAGGTAATCGGGGGCCATCAGGCCCAGCATGATCTGGTTCAGCCGCCCTTGATAGCCGGTCCAGGCGGTGAAGGGGTCGTTTTCCTCGACCGTGAAGCGCAGTTGCAGGCCGGGCACGCGGTCGGCGAACTGTTCCAGGCGGCGGCGGAAGATGATGTCGGACGGGGTGCGGGCGGCGTGAACAAAGACGATGTCCGGCATCTCGCCCGAATCCCATGCCCAGGTGGTCATGGACATCATCGGCGTGACGCCCGACCCGGCCGAAATGAACAGGTGCTTCTTGGCCGGATGGCGGTGGCTGGAAAAGATCCCCGACGGGCCATAGGCCTTGATCCGCATCCCCGGGCGCAGATGATCCAGCATCCAGCGGGTCGCCAAGGACGTGCGCTGCGCCTTGACCGTGACCGAGATCGACAGCGGCCGCGACGGGCTGGAGCTGATCGTGTAGGTCCGCTGCACGTTGCCGGACGGCAGGGGCAGATCCAGCGTGACGAACTGCCCCGGCTGGTAATCGAACCACGCCCCCGACGGCGCCCGGAAGGTGAAGGTGGCGGCGTCCGCGGTTTCCGGCACCACCATCGCGCATTCCAGAAGCTCGTCGTCGGACCACGGCTCGGCGGCCCAGTTCAGGCGTGGTTTCTTCATCGGATCCTTACTCCGCCGCGACGCTTGCCGGGGTCAGGCGGCGGGACATCAGCCCGCAATACCAGTCGATCAGGTGGATGACGCCGGCTTCCTGCGTCGGCGAGTAGGGTCCGGGCTGATAAGCGGGCGACAGGATGCCGCGCTGGTTTTCCTCGACCACCCGGCGGTCCTCGTCGTTGGTGGCCAGCCACACCTCGGTCAGCTTTTGCAGGTCGTAGTCCACGCCCTCGACCGCGTCCTTGTGGACCAGCCACTTGGTCGTGACCTCGGTTTCGGTGGGGCTGATCGGCAGGATGCGGAAGACGATCGCGTGGTCGGGCAGGAAGTGGTTCCAGGACGACGGGAAATGATAGAACATCAGGCTGCCGGCGTCGTTCCAGGGAATCGTGCCCATCCGCCGCGACACCGCGGCCTTGCCCGACATGGTGAAGCTTTCCTGGTTGTCCATCAGCGGCACGCGGGCCATGCGCCACTGCATGTCGGGCGCGTTGGTGAAGCGGGACGGCAGGTTTGCGGCGTCGCAGCGCGCCCAATGGTCCAGGATCTCGGGGCTGGCGGAATTCGGCCCTTCCATCACCGTCATCAGCGGGTCGTCGGAATAGGTCCGGCACAGCGAGGGGTGCGAGCCGCCGCAGTGGTAGCACTCGCGGTTGTTTTCCATCACCAGCTTCCAGTTGCCCTTCTCGATGATGGTCGAGGAAAAGGCGATCTTGCTGTCCGCGATGGCCGAGGGCAGCACAAAGCGCGTCAGGTTGGCGGCCAGGTCGTTGATGGCCGGCGGGATCTGCGCCAGGCAGATGAAGACCATGCCGCCCAGATCGACGCAATGGACCGGCTTCAGGCCATACTTGCTGGCGTCAAAGCCTTCGCCCATGTCGCGGGCGTACAGCAGCTTGCCGTCCAGGTCATAGGTCCACTGATGATAGGGACAGACCAGCTTCGGATTGGACCCGTTCGTTTTGGCGCAAAGCCGCTGGCCGCGGTGGCGGCAAACGTTGTGGAAGGCGCGAATGCGCCCGTCGCCGCCGCGCACCACGATCACCGGATAGGCGCCCACGTTCAGCGTGACGAAATTGCCGGTCTTGGGGATCTCGCACGAGGGCAGCGCGAAAAGCCATTCGCGGTACCAGATCTGATCCAGGTCGTCTTGGAAGGCCTGCTCGCCGCAATACAACTCGCGGGGCAGGGAAAAGCCGGGGACGCGTTCTGCGATCAGGCTGGCGGTCGAGGTCGTGTTCATGTCTGGACCCATGGAGGTGCTGGCTGCTATGGGGTGCAAATTAGCCGCATTGTGGCGGGGGCGTGGCAAAATTGCGACCTTGCAGGGCGCGATTGAGACATGGCCGGACGCGGCGCGAAGATTTGCGGCGGCAGGTCGTGCCGCAAAAGCAACAGCGATGTTTTTCATGCGCGCCGGAAACCGAATCGGCTGTCAACATGTTGACGCGGTATTGGCAAATATGGCTAGATGATGTGGTGAAGCCCCTTGCGGTTGTCGATGTGCAACAGCTAAGAGGGTGGCCGGACCGCGCAGGAACGACGCCCTTTGCAAGCCCGTGGCTTGCGGGGCAGTCTGACCCGGAGGTCCGGGGCCAAGGCTGGCCGTGACAGGAAAACGACACCGGGCAGCAGGCCTGACAGAGCGGTTGGGGGGACGTGCCCCGCGGCCTGTCCGACCCTGCCCAAAGCTGAAGGAGCAGTGGGCATGACCATCACCGTTTATTCCAAACCCGCCTGCGTGCAATGCACCGCGACGACGCGCGCCCTCGATGCGCGCGGCTTGTCCTATGACGTGATCGACCTGACCGAGGATGCGCAGGCGATGGAGCGCGTGATGGCGCTTGGCTATCGCCAGGCCCCCGTGGTGATCGCCGGGGAATCGCATTGGGCGGGCTTTCGGCCCGACATGATCGGCCGGCTGGCCTGATCGGCCATGGCGGCATGCGGGGCATGGCGGGGTGAAACCCCATCCTACGGGCTGGTCTTCTATTCCTCGGCCTCGGGCAACACGGCGCGCTTTGTCGCGCGGTTGGGCCTGCCCGCGCTGCGGATCCCGATCCGGCCCGCCGATCCGATGCCGGTGCCGGAGGCGCCCTTTGTGCTGATCTGCCCGACCTATGCCGACGGGCAGGGACGCGGCGCGGTGCCCAAGCCCGTGATCCATTTCCTGAACGACCCCCGCCGCCGCGCCGGCCTGCGGGGGGTGATCGGCTCGGGAAACCGCAATTTCGGCGCGACCTATGCGCTGTCGGCCCGCGTCATCGCGGAAAAATGCAATGTCCCCGTCTTGTGGCGGTTCGAGCTGGCGGGGACGGACACAGATATTCAAAAGGTCCGCGCGGGCCTTCATCAATTCCGGGGGATGGAATGCTTGACGGTCTGAAACCAGAGCTGGACTACCACGCGCTGAACGCGATGCTGAACCTGTACGACGCCGACGGGCGCATCCGGTTCGACGCCGACCGCATGGCGGCGCGCCAGTATTTCCTGCAACACGTGAACCAGAACACCGTCTTCTTCCACAACCTGGACGAGAAGCTGCGCTATCTGGTGGACGAGGGCTATTACGAGGCCGAGGTTCTTGACCAGTATTCCCGCAACTTCCAGCGCGCCATCTGGGACGCGGCCTACGAACGCAAGTTCCGCTTTCCGACCTTTCTGGGCGCGTTCAAGTACTATACCAGCTACACGCTGAAGACCCGCGACGGGCAGCGCTATCTGGAACGCTACGAGGACCGCGTGGTCATGGTCGCCCTGACGCTCGCGCGCGGGGACGAGGCGCTGGCCATGCGCTTCATGGAGGAGATGCTGTCGGGCCGCTTCCAGCCCGCCACGCCGACCTTCCTGAACGCGGGCAAGAAATCGCGCGGCGAGCTGATCTCGTGCTTCCTTTTGCGGGTCGAGGACAACATGGAGTCCATCGGCCGGTCGATCAATTCCGCCCTGCAACTGTCCAAGCGAGGCGGCGGCGTGGCCTTGATGCTGACCAACCTGAGGGAAGCCGGGGCGCCGATCAAGGGCATCGAGAACCAGTCGTCGGGCGTGATCCCGGTGATGAAGCTGCTGGAAGACAGCTTCAGCTATGCCAACCAGCTTGGCGCGCGGCAGGGGGCGGGGGCGGTTTACCTCAACGCCCACCACCCCGACATCATGCGCTTCCTGGACACCAAGCGCGAGAACGCGGACGAGAAGATCCGCATCAAGACGCTGAGCCTTGGCGTGGTGATCCCCGACATCACCTTCGAGCTGGCCAAGAAGAACGCCGACATGTACCTGTTCTCGCCCCATGACGTGCAGAAGGTCTATGGGGTGCCGTTCTCGGACATTTCCGTGACCGAGAAATACGCCGAGATGGTCGACGACAAGCGCATCAAGAAGCGCAAGATCAACGCGCGCGAGTTCTTCCAGACCATCGCGGAAATCCAGTTCGAATCCGGCTATCCCTACATCATGTTCGAGGACACGGTGAACCGCGCCAATCCCGTGCATGGCCGCATCGCCATGTCGAACCTGTGCAGCGAGATCCTGCAAGTGAACGAGGCCAGCGAGTTCAACGAGGATCTGAGCTATTCGCACCTGGGCACTGATATTTCATGCAATCTGGGTTCGCTGAACATCGCGGCCACCATGGACGGCCCGGACTTCGGCGGCACGGTCGAGGCCGCCATCCGCGCGCTGACCGCCGTGTCCGAGATGTCGGCCATCGACGCGGTTCCGTCGATCCGGCGCGGCAATGACGAGGCCCATGCCGTGGGCCTGGGCCAGATGAACCTGCACGGCTTCCTGGCCCGCGAGCGGATCCACTATGGCAGCCCCGAGGGGGTCGAGTTCACATCGGTCTATTTCGCCGCGGTGGCCTTTCACGCGATCCGCGCGTCGAACCTGCTGGCGCAGGAGCACGGCCGGACCTTCAAGGACTTCGAAAAGTCGAAATACGCGGACGGGACGTTCTTCGACAAGTACACGGACCGCGACTGGCTGCCCACGCTGCCGGACGTGGGGCGGGTCTTCGAAGGGGTGACGCTGCCCACGCGCGACGACTGGGCCGCGCTCAAGGCCGCCGTGATGAGGCACGGGCTGTACAACCGCAACCTGCAAGCCGTGCCGCCGACCGGATCGATCAGCTATATCAACAACTCGACCAGTTCGATCCACCCGATCGTGTCCAAGATCGAGATCCGCAAGGAAGGCAAGATCGGCCGCGTCTATTACCCTGCGGCCTTCATGTCGAACGACAACCTGGACTATTACCGCGACGCCTACGAGATCGGCCCCGAGGCGATCATCGACACCTATGCCGCCGCGACCGAGCATGTGGACCAGGGCCTGAGCCTTACGCTGTTCTTCCCGGCCGAAGCCACGACCCGCGACATCAACCGCGCGCAGATTTACGCGTGGAAGAAGGGCATCAAGACGATCTACTACATCCGCCTGCGCCAGACCGCGCTGGAGGGGACCGAGGTCCAGGGCTGCGTGTCCTGCACGTTGTAACGGCTGTCGCGCCGGGGGTTTCACACCCCCGGACCCCCGTGGGATATTTATGCAAAGATGAAAGGGGTTCTTCGCGATGAAGGATCAGGTGATGCAGACGGTCGCGCGCGCGATCAACTGGAACCGTCTGGACGACGAGAAAGACCTTGAGGTCTGGAACCGGCTGACGGTGAACTTCTGGCTGCCGGAAAAGGTGCCGCTGTCCAACGACGTGCAAAGCTGGGCCACCCTGCGCCCCGCCGAACGCGAGCTGACGATCCGCGTCTTCACCGGACTGACGCTGCTGGACACGGTGCAGAACACGGTCGGCGCGCCGGCGATGATGCCCGACGCCATCACCCCGCACGAGGAGGCGGTGCTGTCCAACATCGCCTTCATGGAGGCGGTTCACGCGCGGTCCTACAGTTCGATCTTCTCGACCCTGTGCCTGACCAAGGAGGTGGACGAGGCCTTCCGCTGGGCCGAGGAGAACCCCCATCTGCAAGCCAAGGCGCGGCTGATCCTGGAGGAATACAAGGCCGGGTCCGATCCTTTGAAACGCAAGGTTGCAAGCGTTTTCCTGGAAAGCTTCCTGTTTTATTCGGGCTTCTACCTGCCGATGTACTGGTCCAGCCGCGCCAAGCTGACCAACACCGCCGACCTGATCCGCCTGATCATCCGCGACGAGGCGGTGCACGGCTATTACATCGGCTACAAGTTCCAGCGGGGCCTGGAGCGGGTTTCCGAGGAACGGCGGGCCGAGTTGAAGGACTTCGCCTTCTCGCTGATGTTCGAGCTTTACGACATCGAGCAGCGCTATACGGCGGAACTGTATGACGGCATCGGCCTGACCGAGGACGTAAAGGCCTTCCTGCACTACAACGCGAACAAAGCGTTGCAGAACCTTGGCTACGAAGCGCTTTTCCCGCCCCCCGCCTGCGAGGTGAACCCGGCGATCCTGGCCGCGCTGTCGCCCGACAGCGAGAACCACGATTTCTTCAGCGGATCCGGGTCGTCCTATGTCATCGGCAAGGCGGTCGCGACCGAGGACGAGGACTGGGACTTCTAGGGGCCATCTCGCGCAAGGCCTGCGGGATCATGTCGGGCAGGTCGTCGGCGATCAAGCCGGGGCCGAAGGCGCGGGCCGCCTTGGCGTGGATCAGCGCGCCAAGGCTCGCGGCATCCAGCGGCGGACACCCGCGCGCCAGCAGGCCGGTGATGATCCCCGCCAGCACGTCGCCCGCGCCTGCGGTGGCAAGCCAGGGGATGTCGAAGGCGGAATGGATCCGGGCGCGACCGTCAGGGGCGGCGATGACGGTATCGGGGCCTTTCAGCAGAACCATGGCGCCGCAGCGGGCGGCGGCCTCGCGGGCGGCGTCCAGCTTGGAATAGGCAGGGCCTTTGGTCGGCGTTTCCGCCAGCCGGTCGGCCAGTTCGGGGAACAGGCGGGCGAACTCGCCCTTGTGCGGGGTCAGGACGCAATCCTGGTGAAGCGCGGCCATAAGGTCCGGTTCGCCCGACAGGGCCGTCAGGGCGTCGGCGTCCAGAACGATCGGGCGCCGGGCGGGCAGGGCCCCGGCCAGCAGGGCGGCGGCGCGCTTCACCCCGCAGCCCGGACCGATGCAGATCGCGTTCATGCGGCTGTCGGCCAGCAGATCGCGCAGGGCGTCGGCATCGTCGATGGCGTGGCGCATCAGGGCATCGAGTTGGCCGGAATGTTCGGGCAAGGCATCCTGGGGCGGTCCGACAGTCACCAGACCAGAGCCGATCCGCAGCGCCGCGCGGGCGGACAGGCGCGCGGCACCGCCCCTGGCAGGGCCTCCAGCAAGGATCAGGGCGTGGCCGTGGCTGTATTTGTGCTGGCTTGCGAACGGATGTTTTTCCAGCCGATCCGCGGGCGAAGGTCCGATCCGCCTTTCGTCCGAGATGTCGAGGTCTGGCCAGATGGCTTCAAGCCTGACGGGCCGCAAGCCTCGGCTGTCGGGATTACGCTCTCTGCACCGTTTCAACCCGATGTCGGCCACGATCAACTCGCCGCACAGGATGGGACCAAGGCCAATCAGATGGCCGGGCTTGGGGCTGTCGAAGGCAACGGTCAGCCGGGCAGGACTGTCAAAAGTGCCGCGTCCCTGGGGAAAAGGAAAGGGTTCGCCACTTTCCAAGCACAGCCCACTGGGGCAATCGACAGCGACAAGCCGTTCGCGAAACCAAAACCCATCCCCTCTCTTTCCATAGATCCGTGCGAGGATTTCAGAGATTTCTCCTTCGGGTGGCCGGGTCATGCCGATGCCAAATATCGCATCGACATGAACGTCGCTGTCTGGGTCGTGCATCATTTCGGTCTCGGTCAACGGCGCGATCCCGCCGGTCTCCCTCCAACGCCGCTTCATCTCGGCGGCGTCCGGTCCTGGCGTGTTGTCCATGCCCAGCACCCGCACCCGCCAGCCTGCCCGGTGCAAAAGCCGCGCGATCACATAGCCGTCGCCGCCGTTGTTGCCCGGACCGCACAGCACCGTCGCGCGCCCCGCCTTGGGCCAGCGCAGGCGAATCTGCCCGGCGACCGCGCGTCCCGCCCGCTCCATCAGCTCCAGCCCCGTTGCCTCGCCGCTGGCGATGGCGGCGGATTCGATGGCGCGCATTTGGGCGGTTGTCAGGACTTCGATGCCTTCCAGCATGGCGACTGCTCTTTTATTGATCATTCAGCACAAAAAACGGGCAGAAACCCTTGGGCCAGCCGATTGCCGAAGCAATCCGCGCCACATCCCGTTTACCCCCGCCATGAAACCCGCCAATCAGGCGTCAGGCAAGCCGCGAGGAAGGATCATTGCGATGAAGAAGGTCGAGGCGATCATCAAGCCGTTCAAGCTGGACGACGTGAAAGAGGCGCTGCAAGAAGTGGGCGTGCAGGGTCTTTCCGTCACCGAGGTCAAGGGCTTTGGCCGCCAGAAGGGTCACACCGAACTTTATCGCGGCGCGGAATACGTGGTGGATTTCCTGCCCAAGGTGAAGATCGAGATGGTGCTGCCCGACGACCAGGTGGACACGGCGGTGGACGCCATCATCAGCGCGGCCCGCACCGAAAAGATCGGCGACGGCAAGATTTTCGTTTCGCCTGTCGAGCAGGCAATCCGCATCCGCACGGGTGAAACCGGCGACGACGCGGTCTGACGCAACAAGAACCACGAATCCTCAACAGGACTTCGGGCCCGGCACCAGAATGGCCGGGCCGCATCTACGCAGAAAGGGAAGAGATGACAGTCAATGACGTTTTGCAGCTGCTGAAGGACGAGGAGGTCGCCTATGTCGACGTCCGCTTCACCGATCCCAAGGGCAAGCTTCAGCATGTGACGCTGGATGTCGATCTGATCGACGAGGACTTCTTCGAGGAAGGCTTCATGTTCGACGGTTCCTCCATCGCCGGGTGGAAATCCATCGACCAGTCCGACATGAAGCTGATGCCGGACCCCGCCTCGGCCTATCTTGATCCGTTTTATGCCGAAAAGACGCTTTGCGTGCATTGCAACGTGGTCGAACCCGACACGGGCGAGGCCTATGCCCGCGACCCGCGCGGCACCGCGGTCAAGGCCGAGGCCTATCTGAAATCGACCGGCATCGGCGACGCCTTTTATTGCGGTCCCGAGGCCGAGTTCTTCATCTTCGACGACGTGCGCTATCAGGTGACGCCGCAAAAGGTGTCGTATCAGATCGACTCGGTCGATGCGGCCTGGAACACCGACACCGAATACGAGATGGGCAACCAGGGCCACCGCGCGGCCCACAAGGGCGGCTATTTCCCGGTGAACCCCATTGACGCCGGCCAGGACATCCGCGGCGAGATGCTGTCCACCATGAAGCGGATGGGCATGAAGGTGGACAAGCACCACCACGAGGTCGCCTCGGGCCAGCACGAACTGGGCCTGATCTTCGGCGGGCTGACCGAACAGGCCGACAACATCCAGAAATACAAGTACGTCATCCACAACGTCGCCCATGCCTATGGCAAGTCGGTGACCTTCATGCCCAAGCCCATGAAGGGCGACAACGGGTCGGGGATGCACGTCAACATGTCGATCTGGAAGGACGGCAAACCGCTGTTCGCGGGCGACAAGTATGCCGACCTGTCGCAGGAGGCCCTGTATTTCATCGGCGGCATCCTGAAGCACGCCAAGGCGCTGAACGCGCTGACCAACCCGTCCACCAACAGCTACAAGCGCCTGATCCCGGGCTTCGAGGCCCCCGTGCTGCGCGCCTATTCGGCGCGCAACCGCTCGGGCTGTGTGCGGATTCCGTGGACCGAATCGCCGAAAGCCAAGCGTGTCGAGGCGCGTTTCCCCGATCCGGCGGCCAACCCCTATCTGGCCTTCGCGGCCCTGCTGATGGCGGGCCTGGACGGGATCAGGAACCGGATCGACCCCGGCCCCGCGTCGGACAAGGATCTGTACGACCTGCCGCCGGAAGAACTGGCCGAGATCCCGACCGTCTGCGGTTCGCTGCGCGAGGCGCTGGAGGAGCTGGAAAAGGACATGGACTTCCTGCTGCAAGGCGACGTGTTCACCCGCGACCAGCTGGAATCCTATATCAAGCTGAAATGGGAAGAGGTTTATGCCTACGAGCATACGCCCCATCCCATCGAATACGCGATGTATTACAGCTGCTGAAGGCTTGGGACAGTGGCCGGGAAAGGCGCCCTTCGGGGCGCCTTTCTCATGTCAGGCGCAGGCCGGCCGCGAAATCCAGAAAGCTGCGCATGGCCCCGGTCATCAGCTTGCCCGACGGATAAACCAGGTTCACCGGCAGGTCGGGCAGGGCATAATCCGTCATCAGCACGGACAGCCTGCCCGCCGCGATGTCGTCGCCCACGATGAACTCCGGCAGCAGCGCCAGCCCCCTGCCGTTCAGCGCCATGGAATGCAGCAGCTCGGTGTTGTTCGATGAAAAGCTGGGCCGGACCGGCTGGCGGATGGTCCGGCTGCCGCGGCGCAGCGGCCAGGTCAGGTTGCCGGGCAGGTTCGTGTAATGCAGGCAGGCATGGCGCAGCAGGTCGGCTGGCCGTTCCGGCCGCCCCGCCTGTGCCAGGTAATCGGGCGAGGCGACCAGCAGGATCCGCACCGCATGAAGCCGCCGCGCGTGCAGGGTGGAATCCGCAAGGTTGCCGATGCGGATCACCGCGTCGAAGCCGTCCCCCACGATGTCGCTGGTGCCGTCGTCCAGAACGACCTGCAACTGGATGCCGCGATAGCGTTCCATGAAGTCCAGTAGATGCGGTTGCAGAACCTTCAGCGTGTAAAAGATGGGGCTGCCGATCTTCAGCGCGCCGGACCGGCTGGCGGTGGCCGCCTTGACGGTTTCGGTTGCCGCATCCAGCCGGGCCAGGATGTCGCGCAGGTCGCGGCTGTAGGACAGGCCCGCGGCGGTGGGCGTCACCTTGCGGGTGGTGCGCACCAGCAGGCGGACGCCCAGATCGGCCTCCAGGTCGGCGACATGCTTGCTGCACAGGCTGCGGGATATGCCCATGCGTCCGGCGGCGGCGGCAAAGCTGCCTTCGTCCACGACGCTGACAAAGGTGCGAAAAACGCTGATGTCCATGGCGCCACCATGCACCGGGGCCGGGAAAAGGAAAACCGCCCCCATGGGGGCGGCGTCCGGGATGCCGGTCTTGCGCGATCAGCGGGTATAGGTCGAGCGCGGACCGGGGGCGGAAAAGTCGCTGACGGTCAGCTGCGCGTCGGCGGAAAGGCCGCGCCGGGCCAGTTCCTTGCCGGACAGCACATGGCCCGCCTTGACCTGCACCGGGTTCTGCGCGGTGACGGGCGCGTCCGGCATGTCGTTGTGGCGGTTGGTCTCGTTCAGGCCGGCGGCTTGGGCCGCGCCCGCCGCCAGAACCAGGGCGCCGACAAGGGCTGCGAGGTTTTTCATGGGTCCGTTCCTTCGGTGTCGTTTCGATGACACAGAGATAAGCCCATGAAAAACCGAAAATTAGTCCGGCTTTGCTGGCTTCAGTGTTCGATGATCCTGCACAATCGGCCCCCGGATGGGGGTCAGTCCAGGTCCAGCAGGCGCACGGCCTCGGCCACCTGATCCTCGGCCGACAGCGCCATGTCGATCACCGCGCCGTCCTCGTCAGGGGCCAGCGGCTCCAGCGTCGCCAATTGCGAATCCAGCAGCTTGGGCGGGAAGAAATGCCCCGCGCGGTGGTTCAGCCGTTCCGCCAGCAAGTCGCGCGAGCCGTGGACATGCAGGAAGCGCACGCGCGGGGCGCCGCTGCGCAGGATGTCGCGATAGCTGCGCTTCAGCGAGGAGCAGCCCAGGACCGAGCTTTCTCCCCGCGCCTCGGCCGCCGCGATCCGCTCGGCCAGGGCGCGCAGCCATGGCTCGCGGTCGGCATCGGTCAGGGGCGTGCCATGGGCCATCTTGTCCACGTTCGCCTGCGGATGGAAGGCGTCGCCCTCGACAAAGGGCCAGCCCAGACGGGCGGCCAGCGCCAGGCCCGTGGTGGTCTTGCCCGCGCCCGACACGCCCATGACGACGATGTGCTGCGGGCCGGTCACAGCAGCCACCAGCCCAGCAGGGCGAATCCGAAGGCGGTCAGGCCGATGGTCGTTTCCATCACCGTCCAGGTGCGCAGGGTGGTCGCCTCGTCCATCTTGAGGAACCGGCCCACCAGCCAGAAGCCCGAGTCGTTGAAATGGCTCAGCACCGTCGCGCCGCCCGCGATGGCGATAACCAGGAAACACAGGTCGAATTCGGACAGCCCCTGGGTGGCGGCCACGGTGGGGGCGATCAGGCTGGCGGTGGTGGTCAGCGCCACCGTGGCCGACCCTTGCGCCACGCGCAGCGCTGTGGCGATCACAAAGGCCGCGACGATCAGCGGCAGGCCCACCGATTGCAGGCTGCCCGCCAGGGCCTCGCCGATGCCGCTGGCGCGCAGGACGCCGCCGAACATGCCGCCCGCGCCGGTGACCAGCACGATGGCGCAGATCGGCCCAAGCGCGCCGTCCACAATCTTTTCCATCCGCGCCGGGTCGTTGCCGCGCCCCAGCAGATGCAGCGCGATCAGCAGCGTGATCAGCAGCGCGACCGGGGTCTGGCCCAGCATCCGCAGCAGGCTGACCCAGCCGGCGTCGCCGTTCACGGCCCCCGCCGTCGCCAGCGCGTTCAGCCCGGTGTTCAGGAAAATCAGCAGCAGCGGCAGCAGCAGGATCAGCAGAACGGTGCCGAAGGCCGGCGGCTCTCCGGTCAGGTGGTGTTCGTCGTTGGCGCCCAGCAGTTCCGGCACCGGCACGTTGAAGCGCCTGCCCAGGAATAACGAGACCAGATAGCTGCCGATATACCAGGTGGGCAGCGCCACGATCGTTCCGACGATCAGCAGCAGGCCGATATCGGCGCCCAGCAGATCGCCCGAGGCGACCGGCCCGGGATGCGGCGGCACCAGCGCGTGCATCACGGCAAAGGCTCCGGCGGCGGGCAGGGCATAAAGAAGCACCGACCCGCCAAAGCGCAGCGCCACGCTGAAGATGATCGGCAGCATCACCATCAGACCCGCGTCGAAGAAGATCGGAAAGCCGAACAGCAGCGAGGCGACGCCAAGCGCGAAAGGCGCGCGCCGTTCGCCGAACTTGTTGATCAGCCGGTCGGCCAGAACCTGCGCGCCGCCCGTCACCTCCAGCAGGCGGCCGATCATGGCGCCGAAGCCGACCAGCAGGGCGACGGTGGCCAGCGTGTTGCCGAAGCCCGTCAGCATGGTGGGCACGACTTCGGCCAGGGGCACGCCGGTCGCCAGGGCGGTCAGCAGGCTGACCAGCACCAGCGAGATGAAGGCATGGATCTTGAAGCGCATGATCAGCACCAGCAGCACCGCGACGGCACCGGCGGCGACCGACAGCAGGAACAAGGTGCTGTGGACGGTTTGGACGTTTTCCAAGAGATCCCCCCGTTGGTTTCGAGTGACCTGTGCGTCAGGACGGCGAAAAGGTCAATCTGATGCCGTCAGGACGATCGCGGCCGTTCCGGCGGCACCAAGGTGCAAATTCCCCGGGGGGACACGGGTTCCCTGCCGCGCCGCCTTGTTTGGCGAAGGACGCGGAGGGGCGTCAATCCTCGGCCAGGATGTCGACGCTGTGGCTGCCCGACTGCGATCCGGCCAGCCGCATGGATCCCGTGACGGGGGCCACGTCGCCGTAATCTCGGCCATAGCCGATGGTGACGTGGTTCGCGGCCACGAAGCAGGCGTTGGTGGGGTCGTATTCGCACCAGCCCGCCTCGGCCCCGGTCCAGGCGCGGACCCATGCGTGCATGGCATCGGCCCCTTCCAGGCGCGGCCTGCCCGGCGGCGGGACCGTGCGCAGGAAGCCCGAGACATAGGCCGCCGGAACGCCCAAGCCGCGCAGGCCCGAGATCATGATCTGCGAGAAATCCTGGCAAACGCCGTGCCGCCCGGCGAAAGCCTCGCCGATCGGGGTGTCCACCTCGGTCGCGCGGGCGTCGAAGCGCATGTGGCCGTGGATCGCGCGGCCCAGGGCTTCCACCGCCTCGCGCGCGGTCGCGGCGTCGGCGCAGGCCTTGCGGGCGAAATCGGCGATCGGCGCCAGCAGGGGGATCCGCGGCGAGGCGCGCAGGAAGTGGTGGGGCGAATGGGGGCCAAGGTCGGTGATGTCGTCCAGGTCGCCGGGCAGGCGGTCCAGGGCGGCCGACAGGTCCAGTTCCGATTCCTCGGCAAGGCGCAGCACCCGGCCCGCCATGTCGAAGCGAAGCTGCGTCAGCCCGGCGGGCAGAACCAGCTGCGTCACCTCGTTTCCGAAAAAGTCCGTGAAGCCGCCGCGTTCCGCGGGGGGCGGGGTGACGGCGATGCTGGTCTGCTGCACCTCTTGCACGCCGGGCAGGTCGGCGGGGCTGATGCGCAGAAGCTGCCGTCCCGCGCCGGCGGGGCGGGCGAAGTCATAGCGGATGGACAGGCGCAGGCGGTACAGCATCAGGACAGATAGCTGGAGGTCAGCAGGTCGGACAGGACGGCGATCCGCCCGCGCAACTGCCACAAGGCATCGGTTGTCAGGCTGTCGGGATCGGTGGTGGCCAGCTTCGCGTGCAGGCGCAAGACCTCTCTGGCCAGGGGGGACAGCGCGCCGTGGTCGTTGGCGGCGGGCAGCATGTCCACCTGTTCGCGCAAGCCGTCGATCTGGTGGCGCAGCGCGCGCGGGTTCAGCGGGTCCAGCGCCAGAAGGTCGATCACGGTCGCGCGCGAGGCGCTGAAGGAAAAGCGGCGGCGATGGGTCAGCACGCTGTCGCCGACTTCGATGGCCAGATCCAGCGCGCCTTCGGGGGCATCGGGGTCGCACAGCACCGCCAGCAGCGCGGCCGTGCCCATGGCCCGTTCATGCAGGCGGCCGATGGTCAGGAAACGCCAGCCGACGAAGCGGTACATGTTCTCGTGCACCAGGCCCGAGATCCCCGCCAGCTTGCGCAGCAGCGCGGACAGCGCGCGGGCCGCGTCGTCGCCGGGCGCGACCTTGGGCGCCATGGCCCGCGCGGTTCGGTCGATGTCGTGCAGCGCGGACCAGGCGTCGGGGGAAAAGCGGTCGCGCACGCTGCTGGCGCTGCCGATGGCGGCGGCAAGGTTGTCCAGCAGCCTTTGGGGAATGGCCTCGCGCCCGTCGATGCCCATCTGGCGGAACAGCGGATCGAAGCCCGCCAGCAGAGGGCCGCCCGCCTTGCCCGATTCCGCCAGGCGCGTGTGAAAGGCGCGCATCAGGCGCACGACCCCCTCGGCCCGTTCGGCATAGCGGCCCAGCCAGAACAGGTTGTCGGCCGCCCGCGCGGGCAACCCGCCCGGCACCAGGCGCTTTTCCGCGGCGGTGGCCTGGCGCGCCATGGTGATGGCGGGCACGGGCAAGGGGCTGACCACCCAGACATCCGCCGCGGCCCCCCCTTCCTGCATGGCGATGGCCGACACATCCGCGCCCGTCCCGATGCGCGCAAAGCCGCCCGGCATCACCGCCCAGCCATCGGCGGTCCGCGCCAGATAGACGCGCAGGGTCATGGGGCGTGGCACCAGCTTGCCGTCCACAAGGGCGGGGGTGGTGGACAGGGTCACGGCCTCTTGCGCGACAAGATCGCCGCCGCCCTCGGCCAGGCGGCGGGCCAGGACATCGGCGGGCAGGCCGACCGCGCGGGTCAGGTCGTCCTTGGGATCGAAGGGCAGGCGCGTGGTCAGCGCATCGGCCAGCACCATCCGGCGCGGACTGGCGCGCACCGCCGCGCGGGCGGCGGGATCGCCGCACCACCACGTCGCGATGTTGGGCATGGCCAGGGGCGCGCGCACCAGTTCGGGCGCAAGCTGCGGCAGAAAGGCCATCAGCGCCCGCGTTTCCAGGATGCCCGAGCCCAGGCAATTGACCATCGTCGCCGCCCCCGCCCGCAGCGCCGCGACCATGCCGGGCGTGCCGATGCGGGACGCGGGATCCAGTTCCAGGGGGTCGGCGTAATGCGCATCCAGCCTGCGCCACAGCACATCGACCTGCCGCATCCCCTGAACGGTGCGCACCATCAGCCGGTCGCCCGCCACGCCCAGGTCGTCGCCCTCGAGCAGGGCGAATCCCAGATAGCGCGCGATATAGGCGTGTTCGAAATAGGTTTCGTTCATCGGGCCGGGGGTCAGGATCGCGATCCGGCTGTCCTTGTCGCGGGCCTGGCCCTGCAAGGCGTCGCGGAAGTCGCGAAAGAACCCGGCCAGCCGGTGGACGTTCTCGTCCGGGTATAATTCCGAGAATGCCCGCGCAGTGGCGACGCGGTTTTCCAGCGCATAGCCCGCCCCCGAGGGCGCCTGCGTCCGGTCGGCCAGCACCCACCATTCGCCGTCCGGGCCGCGCCCCAGTTCGAACGCCAGGAAATGCAGGAAATGCCCGCCCTTGGGCCTGACCCCCACCAGCGGGCGCAGCCATTCCGGGTTGCCCGCCACCAGCGCGGCGGGCAGCCGTCCCGAGGCGACCAGCTCGTTGGGGCCGTACAGGTCGGCCATGACCGCTTCCAGCAGGTCGGCGCGCTGGCACAGGGCGCGGCTGATCCCGGACCATTCGTTTTCCGCCAGAAGAACGGGGATATGGCTCAGCGGCCAGGGCCGCTCGACCGATTTTCCGCCGCCGTACTGGCGGTAAAAGACGCCGCTGTCCAGCAGGTAGCGGTCGGCGCGCGACAGGTCGCGGGTCAGGTCGTCGTCGGACAGCGCGTCCAGATGCGCCACCAGCCGCCGCCACGGCGGGCGGAGGGTGCCGTCGGGCGCGATCATCTCGTCCGGGACGCCGGGCAGGGGACGGTAGCCCGCCATGCGCGAGGGCCGCGCCGCCGGGGCCGGACCGCCGCCCGTCACGCGGCCGGGGCGCGCCGCAGATCCAGCGTCAGCGGGAACTCGCGGTGGATGCGCTCGGGCTTGATGGGGTTGCCGTGGCCGGGGCGGTGGCCGTGGGGGCTGAAGCGGGCCAGACGGCGCGCCTCGGCCTCGTTCCCGTTCACGGGAAAGGTGTCGTAGTTGCGCCCGCCCGGGTGGGCCACGTGATACATGCAGCCGCCGATCGGGCGGCCCGACCAGATGTCGAAGATGTCGAAGGTCAAGGGCGCATCGACGGGCAGCACCGGGTGCAGTGCGGATGCGGGCTGCCAGGCCTTGAAGCGCACCCCCGCCACGGCTTCGCCCGCGCCGCTGGGGGTCAGCGGCGCCGGACGGCCGTTGCACAAGACCTGATAGCGCGAGGGATCCGCCGCCGCCAGCTTGACCTGCAAGCGTTCGGTCGAGCTGTCGGTATAGCGCACGGTGCCGCCGATGGCCCCGGTTTCGCCCAGGACGTGCCAGGGTTCCAGGGCCTGGCGCAGTTCCAGGCGGACGTTCTCGACCTCGACCTCGCCGCAGAAGGGGAATCGGAACTCGGCCTGGGCCTTGAACCACTCCTCCTGCATGGGAAAGCCGCGGCCGGTCAGGTCGCGCAGCACGTCCTGGAAATCGGCCCACACGAAATGCGGCAGCATGAAGCGGTCGTGCAGGGCGGTGCCCCAGCGGGTCAGGTCGCCGGTGGCGGGTTCGCGCCAGAACCGCGCGATCAGCGCCCGCAGCAGCAGTTGCTGCGCCAGGCTCATCCGCGCGTCGGGCGGCATCTCGAAGCCCCGGAACTCGACCAGGCCCAGGCGGCCGGTGGGACCGTCGGGGGAATACAGCTTGTCGATGCAGATTTCCGCGCGATGCGTGTTGCCGGTCACGTCCGTCAGGATGTTGCGCAGCAGCCGGTCGGTCAGCCAGGGCAGCGGCGGCGTGCCCCGATCCGGCGCGGGGATCTGCGCCAGCGCGATTTCCAGTTCGTAAAGCGCGTCGTGCCGCGCCTCGTCGATGCGGGGGGCCTGCGAGGTCGGCCCGATGAACAGGCCCGAGAACAGGTAGGACAGCGAAGGATGGCGGTTCCAATGCCGGATCAGGCTGGCCAGCAGGTCCGGGCGGCGCAGGAACGGGCTGTCATTGGTGGTCGCACCCCCCACGACGACATGGTTGCCGCCGCCGGTGCCGGTGTGCCTGCCGTCGATCATGAACTTTTCCGCGCCAAGCCGGGACTGGCGCGCGTCCTCGTAGACGCCCTGGGTGATCGCCACGCAGTCGTCCCAACTGGCGGCGGGATGGATGTTCACCTCGATCACGCCGGGGTCGGGGGCCACGCGGATCACGTTCAGGCGCGGGTCGTCCGGGGGGGCATAGCCTTCGACATGGACCCGCAGGTTCAGGCGCAGGGCCGCCGCCTCGACCGCGCGCAGCAGGTCCAGGTATTCCTCCAGCGTGGCGACGGGGGGCATGAAGACGCAGAGCCGTCCGTTCTTGGGTTCCACCGACAGGGCGGTGCGGACAGTGCCTTGCAGTTCTGGTTCTCCGATCCCCGGCACCTGGGGGACGACATCCCCGACCGGTGCATTGGCCACAAAGCGGGCCATCGGCCGGGACTTGCGGCCGGGCGCGATCTCGCCCGGCCGGGCCAGCGGCGCGCGGTCGGCGGCGGGATCGGCCGGGTTGATGTAAGGATAGTCCGATTTCGGCAGATGCGGCAGCGATGCCAGCGGCAACCGGTACCCGACCGGACTGTCGCCGGGCACCAGAAAAACATGGCCCCGCCGCAGCCGCCAGCGTTCGGAATGCCATTTCAGGCCCGCGCGCGACTGCCAGGCCTGGATCGGCAGCACAAAGCCCGTGGGCGTGGTCAGGCCGCGGTCGAAGACCGTGGCGATGCGGTGGCGCGCCTCTGGGTCGGCCAGTTCCGAATTCTCGGGCGTGACATTGGCGGGCAGGTTGGCCTCGCGCACCAGCCATTCGGCCGGATCCTCATAGGCGGGCAGCACGTTGTCGCCGCCGACGCCCAGTTCGGCCGCCATTTCCCGCAGCAGTTCCTGCGCCTGCAAGGGCGTCGCCGCGTCCTCTTCGGTTTCGGGGGCGATCAGGCCGGGGTTCTGCCAGACGGGCTGGCCGTCGCGCCGCCAATACAGCGAAAAGGTCCAGCGCGGCAGCGTCTCGCCCGGATACCACTTGCCCTGGCCGTGATGCAGAAAGCCGTTGGGGGCGAAGCGGGCGCGCAGCTTGCGGATCAGCACGTCGGCGCGCTGGCGCTTGACCGGCCCCACGGCATCGGTGTTCCATTCGGCGGATTCGAAATCGTCGATGGACACAAAGGTGGGTTCCCCGCCCATGGTCAGCCGCACGTCGCCGTCGCGTAGCGCGGCATCGACCTGGTGTCCCAGGCGGTCCAGATCCGCCCAGGCCTGATCGCTGAAGGGCTTGGTGATGCGCGGATGTTCGGCCACGCGGCGGATCCGCATGTCGAAGTCGAACTCGACCTCGGCAAAGCTGGCCATGCCGCTGATCGGCGCGCAGGACCGGTAATGCGGCGCGGCGGCCAGCGGGATGTGGCTTTCGCCGGTCAGCAGGCCCGATGTCGGGTCAAGCCCGATCCAGCCCGCGCCGGGAATATAGACCTCGGCCCAGGCGTGAAGGTCGGTGAAGTCGTGGGCGGTCCCCGACGGCCCGTCCAGCGCCTGCAAGTCCGGCTTCAGCTGGATCAGATAGCCCGACACGAAGCGCGCGGCGAAACCCAGGTGGCGCAGCGCCTGGACCAGCAGCCAGGTGGAATCGCGGCACGATCCGCTGCGCAGGGCCAGTGTCTCCTCGGGCGTCTGCACGCCGGGTTCCATGCGGATGGTATAGGCGGTGTCCCCCGCGATGCGCGCGTTCAGCGCCACCACGAAATCGACCGTGCGGGTCTTTTCGCGCGGAATGCCGTCCAGCAGCGCGCGCAGCAGCGGCCCGGGGGGTTCCGCGGCGCGATAGGGAACCAGATCCTCGGCCAGGTCTGGGGCATACGCGAAGGGCCAGAGCTCGGCGCTGTCCTCGACGAAGAAGTCGAAGGGGTTGTAGACGGTCATGTCGGCGACCAGATCGACCTCGATCTTCAACTCGCGCACGGGTTCGGGAAAGACGAAGCGGGCCAGCCAGTTGCCGAAGGGATCCTGCTGGTGGTTCACGAAATGGCCCGCGGGCGCCACCTTCAGCGAATGGGAAAGGACGCGGGTGCGCGAATGCGGCGCGGGGCGCAGGCGGATCACCTGAGGGCCAAGGATCACCGGACGGTCGTATCTGTAATGCGTCAGGTGATAGATGCTGGCCTTGATCGACATGCGCGCCGTCCCCGTGGTCTTTTCCCCAGCTTACACATTGTGAAGACCCGCGCGAGAAGGAAAGCCGGGCCGGCGCGCGCCCGGGACCGGCGGCAAGGTTTGCCTAGATTCTGCGCAAGGCGGCCGACAGGCGGTCCCATTCCGCAGGGGTTGCGGGGATGGCAAGGCGCAGCCGGGCGTTCGACACGCGCCGCGCGCGGACCTGCGCCCGGACCAGCCGGTCCTGCGCGGCAAGGGCGTCGCCCGTGTCGTAAAGGCGGAACAGATGCGTGCCGCCCGCCAAGCGCCAGCCCGCGCGGGCGGCGATGCGGTCCAGGCGCAGCGCGGCCTCGGCATGGTAAAGGATCGCGTTCTCGGCCCAGGTCCGGTCGGCCAGCGCCAGCGCGCCAAGATGCAGCGCGCGGGCATCGGCGGGGCGGAAGCCCGCCGCATCAGACAGGCGCGCCAGAAGCGCGGGCCGGCCCAGCACGATGCCCAGACGCAGCCCCCACAAGGGCCGCAGACTGCGCAGCACCAGGGCGTTCGCGGGCAGGGCGGGGGCCAGCGACAGGTCGGGCCGGGCATCGGCAAGGCTTTCGTCCACCACCAGATGCCCGACGCGCCGCGCCAGTCGCGCCAGCGCCTCGGGCGGCCAGGCCCGGCCGTTGGGGTTGGCCGGATTGGTCACGACGGCCAGGTCGGCGCCGTCCACGTCCCCCGGCGCTTCCGCCCGGTCCGCCCGCCAGTCCGCCGCTCGCAAAGCGGCGCGCGGACAGCCGGGCGCGATGGCAACGGCCCGGCCCGGGGGCAGCAGACAAAGGATCGGCCGCATCGCCGGGCACCCGACCGCCAGAACCTGGGACGGCAGGCAGCCGAACCAGCCGGCGGCGGCCCTGGCCAGCCGGTCCGCGGCACCCGGGGCGTCCGCGGCGTCAAGCCCGGCGTCGGGCAGGCCGGGCGCCGGCCAGGGGCGGCGGCAAACGGCCCCGGACAGGTCGATCCAGCCCCCTGCGCCGACCGTCGCCGCCCCCCTGCCGATGTCGCTGCGCTGGTCGCCTGGCATGGCCTTCGCCCGTTGTCGGAACCGGATGGCGCCATTTAGCCGGTCGGCGGTTTTTCCACAATCTTTTCGGGAATTCCGCTTTACAGCGGCGCCAATCGCGACGACGATATGTTGTGGGAACATTCCGGCATCCATGCCCGGTCTTGTTCTGGAACAAAGGGTTTGCGGCGGCAGAATCGCTTCCCGATCGAGGCAGGACACAGGAATGGCACAAACGGAAGCAGTGATTCCGACCGATGAGATTCATCCCATCGACATCGTCGAACTGGTGGCGGCCCACCACGACTGGGATTTCGACCGCCTGACCGACGACCAGATCGCCATGACGGTCGATGGCCAGTGGCGCAGCTATTCGCTGACGCTGGCCTGGTCCGCGCGAGAGGGGGTGCTGCGGCTGATCTGCACCTTTGACCTGGACCCGCCCGCCGACCGGATGCCCGCGCTTTACGAGACGCTGAACCTCGCCAACGACCAGGTCTGGGACGGCGGCTTCACCTTCTGGTCCAAGCAGCGGCTGATGGTCTGGCGCTATGGCCTGGTGCTGGCGGGAGATGCGGTCGCCTCGGCCGAGCAGGTGGACCGGATGATCGGCAACGCGCTGATCGCTTCGGAGCGGTTCTATCCGTCCTTCCAGCTGGTTGCCTGGGGCAACAGCAGCCCCGCCGCCGCGCTGGACATCGCCCTGGGCGAGGCCTACGGACGGGCCTGAGGGGCGCTGGCCCCGCAGGGAACGGGGGACCGGATGGGCGAATTCGACAATATCAACGCGCGCGGGCTGGTGCTGGTCGGCTGCGGCCGGATGGGCGGCGCGATGCTGCGGGGCTGGCTGGCGCGGGGGCTGGACCCCGCCGCCGTCACGGTGATCGACCCGCGCCTGCCGCCCGAATGGCGGGACAAGGGCCTGCGCGTGAACGCCGCGCCGCCCGGCAAGCCCGCCGTTCTGGTTCTGGCCGTCAAGCCGCAGATGATGGCGGATGCGCTTGGCAGCCTGCCGGAGCTGGCCGACACGCTGGTGCTGTCCGTCGCCGCGGGCACCACCATCGCCACCTTCGAGGCGGCCTTTCCCGGCGCGCCCATCGTCCGCGTCATGCCGAACACCCCCGCCGCCATCGGCCAGGGCGTCAGCGCCCTGATCGGCAATTCCCTTGCGACCCCTGCCCATCTGGACCTGGCCGAGGCGCTGATGGCCGCCGTGGGCCGCGTGGTCCGGCTGGAAAGCGAGAACCAGATGGATGCCGTCACCGGCCTTTCGGGCAGCGGCCCGGCCTATGTCTTCCACCTGATCGAGGCGATGGCCAAGGCGGGCGAGGCGCAGGGCCTGCCCCCCGCGCTGTCGCTGGAACTGGCGCGCATGACCGTGGCGGGCGCGGGCGCGCTGGCCGTCCACGCGGACGAGGATCCGGCGGTTCTGCGCGAAAACGTCACCTCGCCCGGGGGCACCACCGCTGCGGGGCTGCGCGTGCTGATGGACCCGGAAACCGGCCTGATGCCGCTGATGGCGCGCACGGTCGCCGCCGCAACCGAACGCGGGCGCGAACTGGGGAAAGCGCAATGACCATCAGCTTCGACGATTTCCAGAAGGTCGACATCCGCACCGCCACCATCACCCGCGCCGAACCCTTTCCCGAGGCGCGAAAGCCCGCGATCAAGCTGTGGCTGGACCTGGGCGCCCTGGGCGAACGCAAGTCCTCGGCCCAGATCACCCGGCATTACCGGCCCGAGGATCTGGTCGGCAAGCAGGTGCTTTGCGTGGTGAACTTTCCGCCGCGCCAGATCGGCCCCGTCCGGTCCGAGGTTCTGGTTCTGGGCGTCCCCGACCCGGACGGAGAGGTGGTGCTGATCCGCCCTGATCTGGACGTGCCGAACGGCGGGAGGCTGTTCTGATGCGGCTGCTGGTCACCCGTCCCATGACGGACCGCGCCACGGCCGCGATCCGCGACCGCTTCGACGCCACCTTCCGCGACAACACCCCCCTGACCGAGGCCGAGGCCGCGCAGGCGCTGCGCGATTACGACGCGATCATCCCGACGCTGGGCGACGCCTTCACGGCGGCGGCCTTCGCGGGCCGGCCGCGCTGCCGGATCCTGGCCAATTTCGGGGCGGGCTACAACCATATCGACGTGAAGGCGGCGGCGGCGGCGGGGGTTGTCGTCACCAACACCCCCGATGTCGTGACCGAGGCCACCGCCGACATCGCCCTGACGCTGATCCTGATGACCATGCGCCGCGCCAGCGAGGGCGAGCGGATGCTGCGCGCGGGCCGGTGGCCGGGCTGGAACCCCACCCAGCTTCTGGGCGGGCATGTCACGGGCCGCACCGTGGGCATCGTCGGCATGGGCCGCATCGGCCGCGCCATCGCCCGGCGCTGCCATGGCGGCTTCGCCATGGAGGTGGTGTTCTTCAACCGGTCCGCCGTCACGGATCTGGACTTTCCGGCCCGCCAGATCCCCGACCTGAACGGAATGCTGGAACAGGCCGACGTGGCGGTTGTCGCCGTTCCCGGCGGCGCGAACACGCGCCACCTGATCGGGGCGGGGCAGATGACGGCGCTTGGCCCGCGGGGCTATCTGGTCAACGTCGCGCGGGGCGACGTGGTGGACGAGGCCGCGCTGATCGACGCGCTGGTGAACCGCCGCATCGCGGGCGCGGGTCTCGATGTCTACGAACGCGAGCCTCATGTGCCGCAGGCGCTGCTGGATGCCCCCAACGCGACGCTGCTGCCGCATCTGGGAACCGCGACGGACGATGTGCGCACCGACATGGGGCTGCGCGCGCTGTCGAACCTGACCGCCTTCGCCGAAGGGCGCGACCCTCACGATCGGGTGACGTGACGGGAAGCAAAAGGAACCCTTCCAAGCTGCGGAATGTTTATCCGGCATACCGCAGCTTCGAAAGGAGGCATCAGATGAACTGGGACATCATCCAGGGCAAATGGAACCAGGTCAAAGGCTCCGTAAAGGAAAAATGGGGCGATCTGACCGATGACGAGCTGACCCAGATCGACGGCAACAAGGATCGCCTGTCGGGCAAGCTCCAGGAAAAATACGGCTGGTCCAAGAACGACGCCGAACGCGAGATCGACGATTATTTCCGCGACCGCACGCTCTGAGCCGGTCCGCCGAGCCAAGGAAAAGGGTGCCGTTCCGGCGCCCTTTTTCTTTGCGCCCCGCTGCGCTACCAAGGCCGGAGGTCAGCGCCGGGGTTCGCTTCCATGATGTATTCCTATGTCATCCGCCAAGGCCGCATCGCCCGCCAGGACAAGGGCGCGCCGCTGGCGGAGGCGATCTGGATCGACCTGATCGCGCCCGACAAGGACGAGACCGCCCGGCTGCGCGAACTGGGCGTCGATGTGCCGACCCTGGCCGACATGGAGGAAATCGAGATCTCGAACCGCCTTTACCGCGAGGCGGGAATGGACACCATGACCGCCGTGCTGCCGGGCGAACGCGGCGACGGCAGCCGCGTGGTGATGCCGGTCAGCTTTATCCTGTCCCCGCGGCGGCTGGTGACGGTGCGCCACCATTCCCCGCGCCCCTTTCTGACCTATCCCGAACGGGGCGAACGCTCGACCCTGGGCTGTTCCACGCCGCACCGCCTGTTCGTGGGCCTGGTCGAGGAGATCGTGGCCCGGCTGGCCGATCTTCTGGAAGGCTCGGGGCGGGTGCTGGACGACACCACCCTGATGGTTTTCGAGACGCGAAGCGCGCGGGGCCAGAGCGACCGCCTGCAAGCCGCGCTGCGCCAGGTGGGCCGCGAGGCCGAGGCCATGGCCCGCATCCGCCTGTCCCTGCTGACCATCGAGCGGATGCTGGCCTTCTATATCGCCACCATCGACGAGCAGCCCGAATCCTCCAGGCTGCGCCCGGCCGTCAAGGGCCAGCTGCGCGATGTCCAGGCGCTGGAGGTTCATGCCGATTTCCTGGGATCGCGCGTCAGCCTGGCGGTGGACACGACGCTGGGCCTGATCACCCTGGAACAGAACAGCACCGTGCGCATCCTGTCCGTGGTGGCCGCGCTGTTCCTGCCGCCAACGCTGATCGCCAGCATCTACGGCATGAACTTCGACGTGATGCCCGAACTGCACGCAAGCTGGGGCTATCCGATGGCCCTGGCCCTGATGGCCGCGACCGCCGCCGCCACCTGGCTTGTGCTGCGCTGGAAACGCTGGCTCTAAGGCCCGGGCCGGGGAGCCGGGCCCTTGCCGGCCCGGGACCGTCCGCCTATTGGTCGGAACCGAACAAGAGGGAAACTCATGCGTTCGTCCTTGTCCTATCTGCGCTGGCCGGTGATCGTCACCCTTCTTGGGATCCTTCTGGCCGGCTGGCTGGGCTATCGCTTCACCGGCGCCGCGGCCGGGGCGGTGTCCTTTCTGATGATCGCGCTTGTGCTGGCGGTTCTTGAAATCTCGCTGTCCTTCGACAACGCCATCGTCAACGCCAACAAGCTGAAGGAAATGACGCCGAAATGGCAGCGCCGCTTCCTGACCTGGGGGATCCTGATCGCGGTGTTCGGGATGCGCGTCATCTTCCCGCTGCTGATCGTGGTGATCGCCGCGCATGTCGGGCCGCTGGCCGCCATCCGGCTGGCGGCCACCGATCCCCAGGAATATTCGCGCCTGATCAACGAGGCGCATCTGCCCATCGCCGCCTTTGGCGGCGCCTTTCTGATGCTGGTGGCGCTGTCCTTCTTTTTCGACCAGTCGAAAAAGGTGGACTGGATCGGCAAGATCGAACGCGCCCTGCGCCGGTGCGGATCGGTCCGCGGCATGGAGGTCGGCTTTGTCCTGGTGCTGATCCTTCTGTTCGTCTGGCTGCTGCCCTTCGAGGAGGAGCATGTCTTCATGTTCAGCGCCATGTGGGGGATCGTGACCTTTCTGGGCGTGGACGCGCTTGGCCACGTCCTGGACCGCTGGGGCCAGGCGCAGGACGCCGCGCGCGGCACCGCGCAGGTGGGCCTGGGCGGGTTCCTGTATCTCGAGGTGCTGGACGCCTCCTTCAGCTTCGACGGCGTGATCGGGGCCTTTGCGCTGACCCAGAACCTGTTCCTGATCGCGATCGGCCTGGGGATCGGCGCCATGTACGTGCGGTCCATGACCGTGATGCTGGTCGAACGCGGCACCCTGGCCGAGTTCCGTTACCTGGAGCACGGCGCCTTCTGGTCGATCCTGATCCTGTCGATCCTCATGTTCGGCCAGACCATGTGGCATCTGCCCGAGGTCGTGACCGGCCTGCTGGGCGCGGTCTTCATCGCCACGGCCTTTGTCAATTCGGTCATGTGGAACCGGCGGCACAAGGGCGGGGCGCATCACTGATGGCGAAGGCCGGGGGCGCTTCGCCCCCCGGACCCCCAGAGGATATTTGTGCAAAGGTGAACAGGCGCGGTTCGGGCCGCGCCTTTCTACATCTGGTCGATGAGATCCAGCATGTCGGGCGGGATCTGCGCCTCGCGCAGGGTGAAGCTGCGGCTTTGGCGGTCCTTGGTCACGGTGATGCGGTAGGTCAGCCGGTCGGCGCAGTCGCCGCAGGGCTGGCGGGCAAGTCGGGCCAGCTCGTCCGGTCCGAAGGCTTCGCACAGTTCCTGGCGCATCTGTTCGGGCTGGTCGGACACGTCGATGGTCTTGTGCAGGTTCGCGGCGGCGATGCCGCCAAATCCGCCCTGCGCCGCGATTTCGATGATCATGGCGATGATCCCCCGGTGAATGGGGCAAATCTAGGCCTAGATCGCGATTCCGACAAGTTTCCAGGCGCGGCGCAGCATGACCGTTTCGATGCTGCCGCGCCCGGCCAGTTCGATGGCGGCGTCCATGGTCTGGTCCGCCCAGTCCGAGAAGCTGGCCATCGGGTTGTTCAGCGTCTGCAACGCCCGGTACCAGACCCGGCCCGGCAGTTCCCACGCCCGCCCGCCCAGATACGCGCAGAACAGGTAAAAGGCGTGGTTCGGGATCCCCGAGTTGATGTGCACCCCGCCATTGTCGTCGCCGGTCGCCACGAAATGATCCATGTGCCAGGGCTGCGGATCCTGGCCCAGCAGGTCGTCGGAATAGGCGGTGCCCGGCGCCTTCATGCTGCGCAGCGCGGCGCCGTTGATGCCGGGGCCCAGGATGCCCTTGCCCACCAGCCAGTCGGCCTGGTGGACCTCTTGTCCGAGCGCCCGTTGCAGGGCCAGGCTGCCGAACACGTCCGCGATGCTTTCGTTCAGCGCGCCCGACTGGTTTTCATAGATCAGCCCGCCCGAATGCTGGATGACGCCATGCGCCATCTCGTGCCCGATCACCGACAGTTCCAGAAAGGTGCGGAACACCTTGCCGTCGCCGGTGCCATAGGCCATCTGCGTGCCGTTCCAGAAGGCGTTGTTGTAATCGCGGCGGTGATGAACGGTGGCCACCAGCGGCATCCCTTGGCCGTCCAGCGAATTGCGGCCGTATTCCTCGGCGAACAGGGAAAAGACCTGGCCCGCCGCGTCATAGGCGGTGTCGGCGTCGGCGATGCCGGTCGGGCCGTCGCCTTCGGACCGGATCAGCTTGCCGGGCAGGGCGGCCCTGAACTGGCCGTCATGGATGCGCCGGTCGGGGCAGCACAGGCCCTCGGCCGGAACAACGGCGCTTGTGGCATAGGCGCCGGCGAAGGGTTCCGAGGGGGGCAGGCCGGGGCCGGTCAGGTCCGCCCGTTCCTCGCGCAGCTTCTCGGTCTGCTTCAGCAGGGTCCGCGCCATCTCGGCGGTTCTGGGATCGCCCCGCAGCGCCAGCACCCGCAGCATGTAGGGGGGCACGATGCAGGCGATCGGATGATGGTGCGAACACTGGAGCGAAAAGCACATGAGGCGAATCCCGTTCTGGAAATTCGCCTCATGTTAGCATGGCGAGGGCCGGAACGAAACAGGAACGTCAGCCCTGGGCGCCGCGCAGCCGCGCAACCAGCGGCAGAACCGTCGCCCGCAGCAGGGGATTGACGATGTAATGGGCGACGGGGATCAGGATCATCCCCAGAACCAGCCCGAAGATGCCGTCGAAGAACGCCGTCACCGCCCAAGCCACCAGGCCGGGCGCCTGCGGAACGGCATGGGCGGCCGCCTCGGCCTGGTGGTGAATCCAGTCGTAGGGCGCGGACCAGCCCAGTTCGGCAAGGCCGTGCAGCACGATCTGCCCGCCGACCCAGATCATCGCGGCGGTTCCGACAATGGTCAGCACCCGCATGAAGCCGGGCATGATCTTGACGATGCCGCGCCCAAGGGCCGAGGACAGGCCGTTCCGCCGCGCCGCCAGATGCACGCCGAGATCGTCGGCCTTCACGATCAGCGCGACAAAGCCGTAAACCGCGACGGTGATGCCCACCGCCACCACCGCCAGGATCAGCGTCCGCATCACCAGCGTGTCGCTGGCGGGGATGGTTGCCAGGGCGATGGTCATGATCTCGGCCGAAAGGATGAAGTCGGTCTTGATCGCGCCCGCCACGCGCGCCTCCTCCAGCGCGGCGCCGTCGCCTTCGGGATGGGTGTGTTCCTTGCTGTCGTGGGTGTCGCCATAGCCGAGCGCGTGGGCCACCTTTTCCGCGCCTTCGTAGCACAGATAGGCGCCCCCCAGCATCAGCAGCGGGGAAATCGCCCAGGGCGCGAAGGACGACAACAGCAGCGCGACCGGCAGCAGGATCACCAGCTTGTTGAACAGAGAGCCGCGCGCGATCTTCCAGACGATGGGGATCTCGCGGCTGGCGTCAAAGCCGTGGACGTATTTGGGCGTCACCGCCGCGTCGTCGATCACCGCGCCCGCCGCCTTTGCCCCGGCCTTGACGGCCTGCCCCGTCACGTCGTCGATGGACGCCGCCGCGACCTTCGAGATCGACGCCACATCGTCCAGAAGTGCCAAAAGTCCGCTCATCCGATCCTCATCTTTGCCAGCAGCGCCTTTGATGATCTTGCCGCGGTGCGGGGCGGCTGCAAGGGCGAACAGCAGGGCGGGGTTCATGGTGCGGTAACCAAAAGCCCCATGGCCGATTGTAGTTTCCGCCGCCGGCGATATTACGGGCAAGTTTTCTCTGGTCGATGGACCGTCGCCTTTCTCAAGGACGGTCTGGCGCCCTTTTACTGCCAGACGCTGATCCACAACTGGTTCATCGTGAAGATCCCGGAAGTCACCGGCGCAATGCCGATGCACGGAACCGGGGCGCATTTCTGGTCCATCGCGGTCGAGGAACAGTTCTATCTGATTGCCCCGCTGCTGCTGGTGCTGATCCCGCTGCGCCATTCGATTCTGGCCTGGGGCCTGCTGACCGCCGCGGCCATCGCCGATCAGGCTTCTATGGGTCGATTTCGGCGGGCGTTCTGGCGGCCATGCTTCAACGGCGGCGGCGCGATTGGCACCTCCGGCCTGCCGGCACGGCGTTGCTGACGGCCGTTCTGCTGATCGTCGGCTGGGCAGGCTGGACGGGCATGCTGGAATACCGTCATGCCGTTCCCGTTGTTGCCGCGACAATCGTCCTGCTGGCCGCAAGACCGGGGCATCGCGGTCCGGTCGGGGTCTTTGCGGGCGGCATCGGGTATCCCATGTATCTTCATCACTGGACGGGGCTGTTCGTCGCGAACATCCTGTCCGGTCTGCTGCCCCAGATGGGACGGCCGCCCGCCGTGACGGGAAGCTTCCTGTTCGCCCTTGCTTTCGCCTCGGCCGCTTATCTGGTGATCAACCAAAGGGTGCTGAGGCGCCGCGGCGCCTTCTACACGCCCGCACTGGGCAGGGCGGCCATGGTTTCGGCCTGTTCCATGATGGCGCTTGGAATTCTTCTGGACACCGTTGTCATCGGCCCGCTGGACGGCGGGCCGACGCCATGAAGGGCCGGCTTAATCCATGCTGACGTTCGCGTCCCGCACCACGGGTTCCCATTTCGCCATCTCGGCCTTCACATGCTCGGCCAGTTCCTCGGGCGTGGACGCGACGATGGTGGCGGAAAACTCGGCCATGCGTTCGGCGACGGCAGGATCGGCCATGGTGGTCCGGGCGGCGGCGGCAAGCGCCTCGACGGCTTCGGGCGGGGTGCCCGCGGGGGCGAAAAGGGCGTTCCAGCTGTAGGTCTCGTAGCCCGGCAGGGTTTCCGCGATGGTCGGAACATCGGGGAAGCTGGCGGCGCGCTCGGCGGTGGTCACGCCAAGCGCGCGCAGCTTGCCGCTGCTGATATGCCCGGACGCCGAAGGCAGGTTGTCGAAGATGATCGGCACCTGGTTGCCCAGCACGTCGGTCAGCGCCGGGCCCGAGCCCTTGTAGGGGATGTGGTCGATTTCCACCCCCGCCATGGACTTGAACAGCTCGCCCGACAGATGCAGCGGCGTGCCGTTGCCCGAGGACGCATAAGCCAGCGGTTCGGTTTTCGCCAGGTCGATCAGTTCCTGCACCGTGTTCACCGGCAGTTCCGGGTTCACCGCCAGCACGTTCGGCACCAGCACCAGAAGCGACACGGGCGCGAAGTCGGTCACCGGATCGTAGGGCTTCTGCTTGAGGATCAGCGGGTTCAGCGCGTGCGTGGCGACCGTGCCCATCAGGATCGTGTAGCCGTCCGCATCCGCCTCGGCGACCTGCTGCGCCCCAAGGCTGCCGCCCGCGCCGCCGACGTTCTGAACGACGACCTGCTGGCCCAGTTCCGCGCTCATCCGATCGGCGACGATGCGGCCCACCACATCGGTCGAGCCTCCGGCGGCGAAGGGGATGACCAGGGTGATGGAACGCTCGGGAAACGCGGCGGCGGCGGTTCCGGCAAACCCGAGGGCCAGGGCGGTTCCCAGCAGAAGGCGGCGGGTCATCATGGGCAGTCCTTTCGTTGATCAAGCATCGCTTTCGGTGAAGACCTCGTCGCGGCGCTTGCGGATCTGGGGCAGAAAGACCAAGACCAGGATCGCCAGCGACAGGATCAGCAGGCCCGCGCTGATGGGGCGGGTGACGAAGGTGGCGGGATCGCCGCGCGACAGGATCATGGCCCGGCGCAGGTTCTCCTCCAGCAGCGGACCCAGGACGAAGCCCAGCAGCAGGGGCGCGGGCTCGCAGCGCAGCTTGGACATGACGTATCCGAGCAGCCCGAAAAAGGCGACGGCGAACAGGTCGTAAGGGTTCGAGTTGACCGAATAGACCCCGATGGAACACATCGCCATGATGATCGGGAACAGCACGTAATAGGGCACCGTCAGCAGCTTCACCCACAGCCCGATCAAGGGCAGGTTGAGAACCACCAGCATCAGGTTGCCGATCCACATGGACGCAATGATGCCCCAGAACAGCGCGGGCTGTTCCGAGACCACGTTCGGCCCCGGCACGATGCCCTGGATGATCATCGCCCCGATCATCAGCGCCATCACCGGGTTGGCGGGAATGCCCAGCGTCAAGAGCGGGATGAAGGAGGTCTGCGCGCCCGCGTTGTTGGCGGATTCCGGCCCCGCGACCCCGGCCAGCGCGCCCTTGCCGAATTCCTCGGGGTGCTTGGACAGCTTCTTTTCGACCGTGTAGCTGGCGAATGCCGCCAGGATCGCGCCGCCTCCGGGCAGGATGCCCAGAACCGATCCCACGCCCGTGCCGCGCAGCACCGGGCCGATCATCTGGCGGAACTCGTCGCCCGAGGGGAACAGGCGGGTGATGTGTTTGGTCATCACCTGGCGGTCATGCTCGTCCTCCAGGTTGCGCAGGATTTCCGCGATGCCGAAAACGCCCACCGCGACGGCCACGAAGTTCAGCCCGTCGGCGAACTGGGTCATGCCCATCGTGAAGCGCGGCGCGCCGGTATAGACATCGGTGCCGACCATGCCCAGAAGCAGGCCCAGCACGACCATGGCCAGGGCCTTCAGCACCGATCCGTGCGCCAGCGCCACCGACATCACCAGGCCCATGACCATCAGGCTGAAATATTCCGCGGCCCCGAACTTCAGCGCGATGGCCGTCAGCGGGGGCGCGAAGATCGCCACCAGAAAGGTCGCCACGCTGCCCGCGAAGAACGACCCCAGTGCGGCGGTCGCCAGCGCCGTTCCCGCGCGGCCGTTGCGCGCCATCTGGTAGCCGTCGATGGCGGTCACCGCAGACGAGCTTTCGCCCGGCATGTTGATCAGGATCGCGGTGGTGGAACCCCCGTATTGCGCGCCGTAATAGATGCCTGCCAGCATGATCAGCGAGGACACGGGTTCAAGCTGGAAGGTGATCGGCAGCAGCATGGCGATGGTTGCCGTGGCGCCGATGCCGGGCAGCACGCCGATCAGCGTGCCCAGCAGCACCCCGATCAGGCAGAAGGCCAGGTTCGCCAAGGACGAGGCGACGCCGAAGCCCATCGCAAGATTGGAAAGCAGGTCCATGCGCGCCCCTTAGAATGGCAGCCAGGGGCCGAAGCGCCGGAAGGGCAGCCCCAGGCCGTAGGAGAAGACCAGCGTCGCCAGGATCGTCACCGCCACCGCCAGGATCAGCGCGGACAGCGGGCGCATCCGCACCGATGCCTGCGACGCGATCAGCGTGGTGACGAACAGCGCGGGCACGAAGCCCAGGCCGCGCACGGTCAGGCCGAAGAAGATCGGCGCGGGCAGGATGAACGCGATGCCGCGCCAGGCGATGCGCCCGAAAGGCTCGTCGTCGGGGCGGCCATAAGCCTTCCACAGGATCACCGCGCCCAGCAGAAACAGCAGCCCCGACAGGACCATGGGGAAATAGCCCGGTCCCATGCGGATCGAGGTGCCCATCTCCAACCCCAGGGACTGCCAGCCGAAAAAGGCGGCGATGGCCATGAACAGCAGGCCCGCCGCGATGTCGGTGCCGTCTTTCGGTTTCGTGGACATGATCCCCCCGCATCCCCCCGCGTGTCGCAAAAACCCCGCCGCCGGAATGGCGGCGGGGATGTGGGTCAGTCGGCGTAAACGCCAGCCGCCTCGATCACCGGTTTCCAGCGGGCGATCTCGGACTCCAGCTTGGCCTTCAGCGCCTCGGGCGTGGCGTCGGCTGCGGACGAGGGCGCGGTGCCCAGGTCGGCCATGGCCTGCGCCACGCCTTCGTCGGCAAGCGCCTTTTGCAGCGATTCGGACAGGCGCTGGTTGATCTCGGCCGGGGTGCCCTTGGGGGTATAGACCCCGTGCCAGATGCCGAACTGCATCGCCTCGAACCCGGATTCGGCGGCGGTGGGCAGGTCGGGGAACAGTTCCAGCCGTTCGGGCGTGGTCACGGCATAGGCCTTGATCGTGCCGGCCTTGATCTGCTGGGTGGTGTTGGTGGTCTGGTCGCACATGATGTCCACCTGCCCGCCCAGCAGGTCGGTCATGGCCGGGCCGGTGCCCTTGTAGGGAACCGTGACCAGCGGCGCTTCCAGCGCCTGCATCAGCAGCATCCCGCACAGATGGCTGGCCGCGCCGATCCCGGCATTGGCCAGCGTCAGCGAATCGGCGTTGGCCTTGACGTATTCGACAAAGGCCGGGAAATCGGCCGGTTCGAAATCCTGCCGCGCGGTGACAACCATCGGCACCTCGGTCACGAGGCCCACGTATTCGAAGGCGTTCAGCGTGTCATAGGCCAGGTTGCGATACAGCGTCTCGGACGTGGCCATGCCGATGTGGTGCAAAAGCACCGTGTATCCGTCGGCTTCCGCGTTGGCGACCTGGCCCGCGCCCAGCGTGCCGCCCGCGCCGCCGACGTTCTGGATCACGATCTGCTGGCCCAGGTCGTCCGACATGCGTTCGGCGACCAGGCGGGCCACGGTGTCGGTCGGCCCCCCGGCGGAAAACGGCACCACCATGGTGATCTGGCGTTCGGGATAGCCCTGGGCGAAGGCGGGCGCGGTCAGAACGGTGGCCGCGAAAAGCCCGGCCGTCAACTTGGATAAGGTCATGTGTCCTCCCAGACTGGTTATGCGGCGCGCTTTACGCAGCCGTCACGCTGAGGCCAGATTGCGTCAGCAATCCGGCAGGACACAATGATTTTTTCGCAAGCTCTTGTCCAAGCTGTCCAACTTTCGCCGCGTCGCGCGAAATGCGAAGGCTAACCCCTTGAAAGCGCGGCCACGGGATCCAGGCGGGACGCGCTGCGGGCGGGCAGAAAGCCGAAGGTGATGCCGATCAGGGTGGAACTGGCAAGCGCCGCGATCATGGCGTGGGGGGACTGGATCATCGTGAAGCTGGTGTTCAGCCGGTCGAAAACCAGGTTGAAGCCAAGCGCCGCCCCGATGCCCAGCACGCCGCCGATCATGCAGACCAGCACGGCCTCGATCAGGAACTGTTGCAGGATGTCGCCGCGCCGCGCGCCGACCGCCATGCGCAGCCCGATCTCTCCCACGCGTTCGGTGACGGACACCAGCATGATGTTCATCACCCCGATGCCTCCGACGATCAGCGAGATCACGGCGATGGCCGAGATCAGCAGCGTCAGCGTGCCGGTGGTCGCGGTGATGGTCTGCCGGATCTCGTCGGTGTTGACGATGAAGAAGTCCCGCGCGCCGTGCCGCCGGGTCAGGAAGTCCGTCACGGCGGACTGCGCGGCGCCCATGTCGGCATCGTCGGCGATGCGCAGGGTCAGGCTGGACAGCGTGCTGGTCCCCAGATAGCGCGCCTGCACGGTGGTGTAGGGCGCGTAAAGCCGCAGGTTCTGGCTGCCCCCCGGCCCGCGCGAGGCGATCTCGGCCACGCCCACCACGCGCAGCAGGGCGTTGCCCGCATAGATCACCTGGCCCACGCCGCTGTCGGCGCGCCCGGCGAACAGACTGTCGCGGGTGTTGGTGTCGATCACCGTTTCTTGCGCCATGCGGGCGACGGCCGTGGGGGAAAAGCCGCGGCCCGCGACGATCTTCGACCCGGTGACGGTGAAGTAATCGCCGCCCACGCCGCTGATCTGGGCGTTGGCTTCCGTTCCGCCGAAGCGGACCGTGGCCGTGGTGGCCGTGCCGGGCGTCGCCGCCGCGACAAAGGGCAGGCGGGCCAGCGCCTCGGCGTCGGAGGCCACAAGCGTCTTGATGCGCCCCGACCGCATGTCGCCGAAGTCGCGCCCCGGAAAGATTTCCAGCGTGTTGGTGCCAAGGGAGGAGATGTTCGCCAGCACCTGCCGGCGCGAGCCTTCGCCAAGCGCCACCACCGACACCACGGATGCGATGCCGATGATGATGCCCAGCATGGTCAGAAAGCTGCGCAGCTTGTGGGCGCGCATGGACACCAGCGCCATGCGCAGCGCCTCCCAAAAGGCGGAGCCGGGCAGGGCGGACGCGCCCCGGGCGGCCTTGTCGCGGCGGACGGGGGCGGGATCGGGCCGGTTGCGGCGGTCGGCGATGATGCGGCCGTCGCTGATCTCGACGATGCGGCGGGCGCGGGCGGCGACCTTGGGGTCGTGCGTCACGATGATGATGGTGCGCCCGTCGGCGTTCAGTTCGCCAAGGATCGACAGCACGTCCTCGCCGCTCTGGCTGTCCAGCGCGCCGGTGGGTTCGTCCGCCAGGATGACGCTGGCATCGTTGATCAGCGCGCGCGCGATGGACACGCGCTGCTGCTGGCCGCCCGACAGGGCCGCCGGGCGATGGCCCAGCCTTGCGCCCATGCCCAGGCGGTCCAGAAGCCGCGCCGCCCGCGCCCGGCGGTCCGAGGCGGCCTCGCCCCGGTAGACGGCGGGGATTTCCACGTTGCCGAGCGCGGTCAGTTCCGGCAGCAGGTGATACCGCTGGAAGATGAAGCCGAAGCGTTCGCGCCGCAGCGCGGCCAGATCGGCGCTGTCCAGCGCGCCGATGTCCTGGCCTGCAAAGCGGTAGGTGCCGGTGCTGGGGCGATCCAGGCAGCCCAGGATGTTCATCAGCGTGGTCTTGCCCGACCCCGAGGCGCCGATGATCGCCACGAACTCGCCGGGGCGGATCGACAGATCGACATCGCGCAGCACGGTCAGGCTGCCCTCGCCCGAGGGGTAGCTGCGCCCGATCCCGGACAACTGGATGATCGGCTGGTTTTCCATGGCTCAGCCCCGCATCCCGCGCGGCATCATCGGGTTGCGCGCCGGGCCGTCTCCGTCGGTGCTGCCCGTTCCGGTGACGATCTGCTCGCCCTCGGCCAGCCCCTCGGTGATCTCGGCCATGACCTTGTCGTTCAGGCCGATGCTGACCACCCGGTCCTCCAGCGCGCCGTCGCGGCCCTGGACCTGCAAGCGGTAGCGGCCCTGGCTGTCGGGCGATCCAAGCGCCATGGAGGGCACCGTCAGCACGTCCTGCGCGGCGCCCAGGACGATATGGACCTCGGCCGTCATGTAGGTGCGCAACCGGCCGTCGGGGTTCGGAACGGTGAAGCGGCCGTTGTAATAGATCGCCTCGGACGCGGCGCCCGAGGACGACGTGCTGCTGCCGCCGATGCTGGAATCGTTGACGATGCTTTCGGGGGCGGGGGCCACGGCTTCCAGCACCGCGTCATAGCGGCGTTCGGGCGCGCCCAGCACCGTGAACCAGACCTGCTGGCCCGGTTCCACCTGCCCGATGTCGGCTTCCGAGATTTCGGCGAAGACCTCCATCCGCGTCAGGTCGCCCAGAACCACGATGGTGGGCGCCGATTGCGCGGCGTTCACCGTCTGGCCTTGCTGGGCGGTGATCGCCAGCACCGTGCCGTCGCCTGGCGCGGTGATGCGGGTGTAGGACAGGTTCGCCTCGGCCGTCTGGATGGCGACGGCGGCCTGGGCGATCTGGGCGTCCAGCGCCTCGATCTGGGCCTTGGCCACGGCCACGTCGGACACCGCCGTGTCGTATTCGTTCTGCAAGGTCAGGTTGCTGCGTTGCAGTTTCTCCAGCCGGACCAGCGTGCGTTCCGCCAGATCCAGGGTCGCTTCCCGTTCGACCCGCTGGGCGCGGGCGACCGCCAGATCCGATTGCGCGGATTTCAGCGCGTTCCGCTGGTTGACGGAATCGATTTCCGCGATCAGGTCGCCCTTCCCGACGGTTTGCCCCAGTTCCACGGCGATGCGGGTGATCCGCCCCGAGGCCTGCGCGCCCACCGCGACCAGGTTGCGCGGCTTCAGCGTGCCCTGGGCCAGCACCGTCACCTCGATGTCGCCGCGGGTGACAGGGGCGGTGATCAAGGGCGCGTCGCTGGTCCCGGCGGGCTGGCCCACGCCGACCGCCGCCGCCCCCGCTGCCAGCGCGCCGCAGATCGCCAGCGCGACCGCCCCGTGACGAAATCCGAACCGCATGACCTGTTCCCTGTATCCGTGACCCTCTAGATAACGCCGCGCCTGGGAAATCCAATGCGACCACCCGTCCCGCCGGGGGCAGATTTGTAAACGGATGTTGCCGGTGCCTGGCGGGAAACATTCCGTTGCAAAATTCCCGGTCCCATCCGCGCCGGGACGCGGTATCACCGTCCCATGACCGGCAGCCCCCATATCCTTGTCGTCGATGACGACGCCGAAATCCGCAGCCTGCTGGCCCGCTATCTGGGCGGGCAGGGGTTCCGCGTGACCGTGGCCCAGGACCGGCGCGAATGCCTGGCGCGCGTGGCCGACGCGCGCCCCGACCTTCTTGTGCTGGACGTGATGCTGCCCGACGGCACGGGGCTGGAGATCTGCCGCAGCCTTCAGGACCGGCGCCCCCGCGTGCCGGTGATCCTGCTGACCGCGCTGAAGGAGGACGTGGACCGCATCGTCGGCCTGGAAATCGGCGCCGACGATTACCTGGGCAAGCCCTTCAACCCCCGGGAACTGACCGCCCGCATCCGCGCCGTGCTGCGCCGCAGCGGCCCCGAGGACGCGGCCCCCGCCGACGGGGCGCGCCGTTTCCGCTTTGCGGGCTTTCAGGCGATCCCCGACCAACGGCGCGTCACGGCCGACGGCGCCGAGATCGACCTGACCGGGGCCGAGTTCGACCTGCTGATGGCCTTTCTGGAACGCCCGGGCCGCGTGCTGTCTCGCGACCGCCTGCTCGACCTGACCCAGGGGCGCGGCCGCGATCCCCTGGACCGCTCCATCGACGTGCTGATGAGCAGGCTTCGCCGCAAGCTGGCGTCCGAGGCTGTGCCCGCGCTGTTCAAGACCGTGCGCAACGGCGGCTATCAGCTGGCGGTCCCGGTGCAGGTGGAAACGCCCGATCCATGACCTCGCTGCGCAACCGCATCGCCGGGTTCATGATCCTGGCCATCGTCACGGTGATCGCGCTGGCGACGCTGGTGGCGATGCAGATGATGCAGCGTCCCCTGCCGGAAACCGCGACCATCCCCGTGGCGCGGCAGATCGCCTGGAACGTCCGCTTCGCCGAAACCGACCCGCAGGCCGCGCAGGGGGCGGGGATCGCCTTTGCCGACGCGCCCGCGGCGGGTCTGCCCCAGGACCGATCGACCCGGCGCTGGACCCGCGTCCTAGGAAGGCAGGGGATGACGCATCCGCTTCTCGTGACAACCGATCCCGAGGGAACGACGATGCGGATCTCGGTCGATCTGGGGGACCGCTGGGCGATCCTGCCCTTGCCGGACCTGCGCCCGCCGAAAGGCGGCTGGCGCATCTTCGGGGCCTGGATGGCGCTGATCCTGACCGGCGCCACGGCGGTGTCGCTGATCGCGGCGACACGGATCACCGGGCCGCTGCGGATCCTGGAATCGGCCGTGGACCGCATCGGCCGCGACGGCGTGCTGGTGCCGATCCCGGAAACCGGCCTGCCCGAGACGCAGGCCACGGCGCGGGCGCTGAACCACCTGTCCTCGCGGCTGAAATCCGCGATGGAAAGCCGGATGCGGCTTGTCGCCGCGGCGGGCCACGACCTGCGCACGCCCATGACCCGGATGCGCCTGCGCGCCGAATTCGTCGAGGACGACAGCGAGCGCGAGAAATGGCTGGCCGATCTTGCCGAGCTTGACGGCATCGCCGACAGCGCCATCCGCCTGGTCCGGGACGAGGTGACGCGGGCCGACGCCCGGGATCTGCGGCTTGACCGGCTGGTCGAGGACGTGACGGGGGAACTGCGTGCCCTGGGCTATCGCGTGACGCTGCGGTCCCTGGCCCCGGCGACGGTGGTGGCGGAGCCGCTGTCCTTGAAGCGCGCGGTCCGCAACCTGGTGATCAACGCCGCCACCCACGGCCAGGCCGCGCGCGTCAGCCTGGCGCAGGGGGGCGGCCAGGCCGAACTGGTGATCGAGGACGAAGGCCCCGGCATTCCCGAACCCCTGATGGAACGCGCCTTCGAGCCGTTCTTCCGCGTCGACGAAGCCCGCCGCAAGGCCCTGCCCGGCGCGGGTCTGGGCATGGCCATCGCGCGGCAGATCATCGATCAGCTGGGCGGACAGGTGACGCTGGCGAACATGCGGCCGAAGGGCTTGCGGCAAAGGGTCGTGCTGCCCGCGCGGGGCTAGGTCGGCGAAGTCCGCCGCCCTGTCCGCCCTGTTCAGGGGGTCACTGCGCCCCCCGGATCGCCGGATAGGCCGCGCGGAAGGCCTGATAGGCCGCGTCGAACCGGCCCCGCAGGGCGGCGTCGGGCGCGATCTCCTCCACCACCTCCGGCGGCGTCATGATGTCGCGGATGCCGCCCGCGCCCGCCGCCGCCATCCCCAGCCGGGCCGCGCCAAGGGCCGCGCCGAATTCGCCGTCGGCGGGCAGGGTCAGCGTCACGTCCAGCGCGGTGGCGATGACCTTCAGCCAGTACCGCGACCGCGCGCCGCCGCCGATTGCCATGATCCGCTCCAGCCGCGCGCCGGTGGCCTTCAGCGCCTCGTGGCTGTCGCGCAGACCGAAGGCCACGCCTTCCAGCACGGCGCGGGTCAGGTCGTCGCGGGTGGTTTCCGATCCAAGCCCCGTGAAGGCCCCGCGGATGACCGCGTCGTTGTGGGGCGTCCGTTCGCCCGAAAGATAGGGCAGGAAGCGCACCGCGCCGGGCTGTCGCAGCGTATCGCCCAAACCCGCCGTCAGGTCCGCCGGGCGCGCCCCGGCGATCCGCGCCAGCCAGTTGAGGCTGTCCGTCGCCGACAGCATCACCCCCATCTGGTACCAGGTGTCGGGCACCGCATGGCAAAAGGTGTGCAGCGCCGTCGCGGGCGCGGGGCGATAGCCGTCCCGCGCCGCCAGCAGCACCCCCGAGGTGCCCAGCGACACGAATCCCTGTCCCTCGGCCATCGCGCCGATCCCGCAGGCGGCGGCGGCGTTGTCGCCCGCGCCCCCCGCAACCGCGACCGGGCGCGACAGCCCCCAGGCCTGCGCCAGATCCCCGCGCAGCAGGCCTGCGGGGGCGGACCCCTCGACCAGCCGGGGCATCTGGCCGCGGCGCATGTGGCCTGCCTCCAGCAGCGCGTCGGACCAGTCGCGCGCGCCGGTGTCCAGCCAGGACGTGCCTGCCGCGTCCGACATGTCGGTGACGTGATCGCCGGTCAGATACAGGTTCAGAAAGGCCGCGGGCAGCAGCACCCGGGCGATGCGGGCGTGGTTTTCGGGCTCGTGCTCTCGAACCCATTCCAGCTTGGGGGCGGTGAAGCCCGGAAAGACGATGTTGCCAGACAGCTCGCGAAAGCCGGGAACGGCGTCCAGGCGGGCCGCCTGTTCGTGGCTGCGGGTGTCGTTCCACAGGATGCAGGGGCGGATCACCCGGTCATGGTCATCCAGCAGCGTCGCGCCGTGCATGTGACCGGCCACGCCGATGCCGCGCAGGGCCAGAAATTCGGGATGACGCCCGCGCAGCTCCGACACCGCGCCTTCCAGCGCCGCGATCCAGTCGGCGGGATCCTGCTCCGACCAGCCGGAATGGGGATGGCTGACGGGGTAATGCCGCTCGGTCGAGCCTATGGGCCTGCCGCCGCCGTCCACCAGCAGCGCCCGCAGGCCCGAGGTGCCAAGGTCGATTCCCAGAAAACTCATCTTTGTCCCCCTATCGTCGCCGCCTTCTTGGCCGAAAGGCCCCAAGGCGTCAAACGCCCGTGGTCTGCCGGTCGAGAAGCGCCTCGGGCATCCCGTTCATGTCGGGCAGCACCGTGGCGGCCCCGGCCTCGCGCAGGCGGCGGGCGTGGTCGTCGCGCATCCCGTCCAGATGGGTGCCGCCGGTAAAGCCCACCGCGCGCATTCCGGCCGCCACGGCGCCCGCGACGCCATGGGGCGAATCCTCCATCACCGCGCAAGCTTCGGGCGCGACGCCAAGCCGTTCGGCGGCCAGCAGGAACAGGTCGGGCGCGGGCTTGCCGCGCCTTACCTGGTCGGCGCTGAAGATGCGCGCGCCGAACCGGTCCGCCAGCCCCGCCACGTCCAGCGTGATGCCAAGCCGGCGCACGGAACTGCCCGTGGCGATCGCCACCGCGATCCTCTGCGCCGCAAGACCGTCCAGCAGCTTGGGAATGCCGGGTATCACGCGCAGTTCCGTCGGATAGCGCGCCAGCAGCCGTTCTTCGAAATCGCGGGCGAAATCGGGCAGGTCGGGACGGTCCAGGGCCTTGCTGATGTCGCGCACGATGGCCTGGATCGACATGCCCAGGAACCGCTTGCGCAAGTCGTCGGGGGTCGCGTGCAGCCCCTCGGCCGCCATCATCTCGGCCAGGGTTTCCAGCGACATCGGCTCGCTGTCCACAAGGCAGCCGTCCATGTCGAAGATCACGGCGCGAATATCGGTCATGCGGCCTCTCTGGTGGCGTCTGGTGGCGTTAACAGCCGATCCCTACACGCATCGGGGGCCGATGACAAACGGCAGAGCTTCGGATAGGCAGGAACCATGACCCATCCCCATCATCTGCCGATGCGAGAGCTTTACGTTTCCGAGGCCGCCGCAGGCGCCCTGCGGGCCGAGGCGCGGAAGCTGCCCGCCTGGACGCTGGACGCCGAGCAGACCGGGGAACTGTCGCTGCTGCTGAACGGCGGCTTCGCGCCGCTGCGCGGCTTCATGCCCGAGGCGGACTGGCGCGCCGCCCGGGATGGCGGGGACGCACCCTGGCCGGTGCCCTTGGCGCTGCGGGTCGGCGCGGATTTCGCCGACCGGGCGCGGCCCGGCGACGACATCGCCCTGCGCGACGCGGGCGGCGAGGTTCTGGCGGTGATGTCCGTGACGGACAGGTGGGGGGATCCGGCCCTGCTGGGCGGCAAGGTCAAGGGCCTTCGCCGCCCGTCCGGCCTCGGGGCGCCCAACGACCTGCGCGCCCTGTTCCGCGACCGGGACACCGCCCGGGTTCTGGCCATCCAGCCCCGCCGCCCCGACCAGGTCGCGCCCGCCGCCCGCCTGGCCGCGCGGCTGGACGCCCTGCTGCTGGTCCAGCCCCTGCCGGGCGTCGCGGTCGAGCCGCCCGCCGGCGCGGTCCTGGCGCCGCTGCCTGTGATGCCGCCGCCGGGTCCGCGTTCGGTGCTGTGGCAGGGCCTTGTGGCGCGGAACCATGGCGCCACGCATGTCGTTCTGGACGGCGACGCGGCGGCACGGGAGCTTTATCGCCGCCATCAGGACGGCATCGGGGCGCAGATGGTGGTTCCAGAGGGAATCCTCTAGACGGTCCAGACCTTTCACGATCCGCAAGAAGGCAGGCCCATGACCCCGATCGGCACCGGCGATTCCGGCTTCAATCCCTGGCTGGCGACCGTGCTGCTGCTGTTGGGCAACTTCATGAACCTGATAGATGTCAGCATCGTGAACGTGGCGCTGCCCTCGATCCAGGCGGACCTCCATGCCACCGCCGCGCAGATCGAGTGGGTCTCGGCCGCCTATGTGCTGGCCTTCGCGGCGGGACTGCTGCCGTTCGGCCGCTTCGGCGACAAGTTCGGGCGCAAGCGGCTGTTTCTGTGGGGGATCGGGCTGTTCACCCTGGCCTCGGCATTGTGCGGGTTCGCCCAGACCATGCCGATGCTGATCTGGTCGCGCGCCTTGCAGGGCATCGGCGGCGCGATGATGGTGCCGCAGGTCATGGCGATCATGCACGTGATGTTCCCGCCCGAGCAGAAGGCGCGGGCCTTCGCGCTGGCGGGGGTCGTGGCCAGCCTGGGCGCGGTCACGGGGCCGCTGCTGGGCGGCGCGCTGATCACCGGCGACATCGCGGGGCTGGACTGGCGGCCGATCTTCCTGGTCAACCTGCCGGTCGGGATCTTTGTGATCGGGGCCGGGCGGCGCTGGATCCCCGCCATGTCGTCGGACCGGCGGATGCGGATCGACTGGCCGGGCATCGCGCTGTTCTCGCTGGCGGTGCTGCTGGTCGTGCTGCCGGTGATCGAGGGCGCGCTGCTGGGCTGGCCCTGGTGGTGCGTGGCCATGCTGGCCGCGGCGCTGCCCACGGCGGCGCTGTTCGTCTGGCGGCAGGTCCGGCTTGCGCGCCAGGGACGCGCGCAGCTTCTGCCGGTGGCGCTGATGCGCAACGGCGGCTTTCTGTCGGGCGTGGCGATGGTGATGCTGCATTTCTCGGCCATTCCGGGGATGTTCCTGGTGCTGGCGATCTATCTGCAAACGGGCTTTGGCCTGGACCCGATGCAGTCGGGCCTTGCCACCGCGCCCTTTCCGCTGGGCATCATGCTGGGCAGCTACGTCACCGGGCGATTCGGCATCCGGTGGCTGTCGCTGCGCATGGCGGTCGGCGTGTCGATCATGCTGGCCGGGATGATCTTCCTGCGCCATGTCGCGGGCCATCCGCCGCAGGTCTTCACCCCGGCCACGCTGATCGCCCCGCTTGCGCTGTGCGGCTTCGGAATGGGGCTGACGATCTCTCCGCTGTTCCAGTCCGTGCTGCAATCGGTGCCGGGCCATGACGCGGGGGCGGGGTCGGGCGCCATGCAGGCCTTTCAGCAGGTAGGCGCGGCGACGGGAATCGCGGTGGTGTCCAGCCTGTTCTTCGTGCGGCTGCACGGACAGGGCGGCGGCTATCCCGCCGCCATGTCCCACGCGCTGATCTATCAGATCTGCGCCTTTGCGGCGATCCTGGCGATCCTTGCCGCCAGGGGCGCGATCCGCGGCAGGGCCGAGCCGCCCCGCGGCGGGGCGGTCAGTGGACGCTGAAGGGCGTCAGTTCGTTCTGGCGGGCCAGCATAAAGGCCAGCGAGCGTTCCTTGACCAGCGCCAGCCGTTCGCCATCGGCGTCGTGAACGGCATACATGCTGTCCACGCCCGGCAGCTGCTGGCGGATTTCCTGGGGCAGGGTGCGGGTCTCGACCTGCCGGATATAGACGGTTTTCTCGGCGTCGATGCCGCCGAAGTCGAATTTGGTATCCATGATGATCCCCTTACTTGCGGCTGATCGGAATGGTCTGGACGACCTGCTGAGGCTGGATCCGCTTCAGATCCACATGCAGCAGGCCGTTCTCGATCTGGGCGCCCTCGACCTCGACCCCGTCGGCCAGCACGAAGCTGCGCTGGAAGGCGCGGGCCGCGATGCCCCGGTGCAGGAACACCCGTTCTGTCTCGGGCTCGGCCAGGCGGCCGCGGATGACAAGCTGGCGATCCTCGGTCGTGACCGACAGGTCGGCCTCGGAAAAGCCCGCCACCGCCAGCGTGATGCGGAATCCGTCGGGCGCGACATGCTCGATGTTGTAGGGGGGATAGCCCTCGGCGCCCTTGGCGGCCCGTTCGGCCATGCGTTCCAGCTGGTCGAAACCCAGCAGGTAGGGATGCGCCCCCAAAGAAATCTTCGTCATGATCAGCCCTCGGATTCTGTAAGCGACTGCGTTGCGGGTCCCGGTCCGGCAACCCGTTGACAATCATATGTGGCGTGATGACCCCTTGCGCAAGATGTGGGGCTTGCCTGCCACGGGCATTCCGCATTCGCCCGCGTTAACCACGCCCGCCTGTTAACAGCGCGCGAAAGACGCGCTATGATGCTGGAAAAACAACGGTCAAACGTCCAGCCGGGCCAAGCCAGATGAACATGCACCACGAAATGTCCCATGACGAAATCGCCCGCGCGCGCCTGGAAGCCCTGCGGTGCGAGCATCGCGACCTTGACGAGGCGATCGCGGCGCTGTCCGCGCAGCAGCTGACCTCGTCGCTGGCGCTGCAACGGCTGAAAAAGCAGAAGCTGCTGCTCAAGGACCAGATCGCCCGGCTCGAGGACGAGATCACCCCCGACATCATCGCCTGATTGCGGGCCGTTGCCCTGCGCGCTATGGCGGGCGGGCAAACGCGGGGGACAACGATGGACAAACCTGTGGGCATCATCATGGGAAGCCAGTCCGACTGGCCCACGATGAAGGACGCCGCAACGATCCTGGACGAGCTTGGCGTCGGCTACGAAGCCCGCATCGTCAGCGCGCACCGCACGCCCGACCGGCTGTGGGATTACGGCAAGACGGCGGTGGAACGCGGGCTGCGGGTGATCATCGCGGGCGCGGGGGGCGCTGCGCATCTGCCGGGCATGATGGCGTCCAAGACCCGCGTGCCGGTGATCGGCGTGCCGGTGCAGACCCGGGCGCTGTCGGGGGTCGATTCGCTGTATTCCATCCTCCAGATGCCCAAGGGCTATCCGGTCGCCACCATGGCCATCGGTGCTGCGGGCGCGGCCAATGCCGGGCTGATGGCGGCGGGGATCCTGGCGCTGTCCGACCCCGCCCTGGCGCGCCGGCTGGACGCCTGGCGGCAGGCGCTTTCCGATTCGATCCCCGAGGAGCCGCGCGATGACTGACATCCGGACCATCGGCATCCTGGGCGGCGGCCAGCTGGGCCGGATGCTGTCCGTCGCGGCCAGCCGCCTTGGCCTGCGCTGCCACATCTACGAGCCCGGCGCGGCCCCTGCGGGCGACGTGGCCTGGCGGACGACAAACGCGCCCTACGAGGACGCCGGCGCCCTGCGCGCCTTTGCCGAAAGCGTCGATGTCATCACCTATGAATTCGAGAACGTGCCGACCTCGGCCCTGGACCTGCTGGAAAGCCTGCGGCCGATCCGCCCCAACCGCCGTGCGCTGGCGGTGTCGCAGGACCGGCTGACCGAAAAGACCTTCCTGAACCGGATCGGCCTGGCGACCGCGCCTTTTGCCGACGTGCCGGCGGAAGACGGCCTGGAAGCGGCGGTTGCGCAGATCGGCCGCCCCTCGATCCTCAAGACCCGGCGCATGGGCTACGACGGCAAGGGGCAGGTGCGCATCGGCGACGGCCCTGCGGAATGGACCGGCGCGCCTTCGGTTCTGGAAGGCTTTGTCGATTTCAGCGCCGAGATCAGCGTGATCATCGCGCGCGGCGCGGACGGGCAGGTCGCGGCCTTCGACCCCGGTCTGAACGTCCACCGCGAAGGCATCCTGCGCACGACGACCGTGCCCTGCGGCCTGCCCGGCAAGGTCGCGACCGACGCCGTGCTGATCGCCGCCCGCATCGCCAACGCGCTGGACTACATCGGCATCATGGGGGTCGAGCTGTTCGTGACCCCGCAAGGCCTGATCGTCAACGAGATCGCCCCCCGCGTCCACAACTCGGGCCACTGGACACAGGCGGGCTGCGCGGTGGACCAGTTCGAACAGCACATCCGCGCCGTGGCGGGTCTGCCCCTGGGCGACGGCACGCGTTACGCGGACGTGGTGATGGAGAACCTGATCGGCGACGACCTTGACCGCGTGCCGGACCTGCTGAAATCGCCGGACACGCAGGTCCATCTTTACGGCAAGGGCGCGCCCAGGCCGGGCCGCAAGATGGGCCATGTGAACCGGATCACCCGATGACCCGTCCAAGGCTCGCCGTCCGCGCGGCGATCCTGCGGAACGACCGGCTGCTGATGGTCAACGCCTATCCCGGCCGGCAGTCTGACCTTTGGTGCCTGCCGGGCGGCGGCGTCGAACCCGGCCAGTCCCTGCCCGAAAACCTGATCCGCGAGGTGGCCGAGGAAACCGGCCTTTCCATCGCCGTCGGCGCCCCGATCCTGGTCAACGAATTCCACGACCCCGCGGGCGGCTTCCATCAGGTCGACCTGATCTTTCGCGCCAGGCTTGCCGACGATGCGGCGGTCACGCTGAACGACCCCGAGAGCGTCGTGAACCGATTCGCGTGGGCGACAAGGGCAGACCTTCGGACCCTGCGCCACAAGCCCGCCATGCTTGCCCGCGCCGTCTGGGGCCAGCACGCCGCCTGGTACGACCCGCTGGAACGGATCGTGCGCTAATTCCTGCTTTGGACCGCAAATATCCCGGGGGACCGGGGGCTGGCCCCCGGCTTACTCCGCCGCCTCGGTTATCGCCGTTTCCGATCCGGCCTTCATGCGGAACCCGCGCTCCAGCTGGTCGAACGGCGCCACCGGATAGTCGCCCGAAAAGCAGGCGTCGCAATATTGCGGGCAGGCCTTGTTGCGGCCCTGGGCCTCGCCCACGGCGCGGTAAAGCCCGTCCAGCGACACGAAGGCCAGCGAATCGACGCCGATCCAGTCGCGCATCTCCTCGGTCGTCATCTGCGCGGCCAGCAGCTTGTCGCGGTCGGGCGTGTCCACGCCATAGAAGCAGGGCCATGCGGTGGGGGGCGAGGCGATGCGGAAATGCACGGCGGCCGCGCCCGCGTCCAGGATCATGTCCTTGATCTTGCGCGAGGTGGTGCCGCGGACCACCGAATCGTCCACCAGAACCACGCGCTTGCCCGCGATCAGCGACCGGTTCACGTTCAGCTTCAGCCGCACGCCCATGTTGCGGATCTGCTCGGTCGGCTCGATGAAGGTGCGGCCCATGTACTGGTTGCGGATGATCCCCATGCCGTAGGGGATGCCCGATTCCTGGGCGAACCCGATGGCGGCGGGCGTGCCGCTGTCGGGAACGGGGCAGACCAGATCCGCCTCGATCGGCGCCTCGCGGGCCAGTTCCACGCCGATCTGGCGGCGGGTTTCGTAAACCGACCGCCCGCCGATGATCGAATCGGGGCGCGAGAAATAGACATGCTCGAAAATGCAGAACCGCCCCTTGGACGGCCCGAAGGGCCGCGACGATTCGACCTCGCCGCGAGAGATCACGACCATCTCGCCCGGTTCGATCTCGCGCACGAAATCGGCGCCGATGATGTCCAGGGCGCAGGTCTCGGACGCCAGCACGAAACCTTCGTCGCCGACCTTGCCCAGCACCAGCGGGCGCACGCCCAGCGGATCGCGCACGCCGATCAGCTTGGTCCGGGTCATGGCGATGACGGAAAACGCGCCCTCGATCCGGCGCAGGGCGTCCTTCATCCGTTCGGGGATGTTGCGCTGGATCGACCGCGCCATCAGGTGGATGATGCATTCGCTGTCCGAGGAGGACTGGAAGATCGACCCGCGCTCGATCAGCTCGCGGCGCAGGGCGGCGGCATTGGTGATGTTGCCGTTATGGGCGATGGCGCAGCCGCCCATGTGGAATTCGCCGAAAAAGGGCTGCACGTCGCGGATCGCGGTCGCGGCCTTGGTTCCGGCGGTCGAATATCGCACATGCCCGATGGCCAGGGGTCCGGGCAGGGTGGCCATCACGTCGGCCTTGGTGAAGTTGTCGCGCACATAGCCGAAGCGGTGGGCGCTGTTGAAGCCGTTTTCGGGGTCGTGGGCGACGATGCCCCCGGCCTCCTGCCCGCGATGCTGCAACGCGTGCAAGCCAAGCGCCACGAAGTTCGAGGCATCGGCCATGCCGATCGCGCCGAAAATGCCGCATTCTTCGTGCAGGCGGTCCGAATCGAACGGGTGGGCCAGGAAAGGTTGCATCGCGCGTCCTGAATGGCTTTGGGCTGTCCCGCACCATGTAGTGCGGGTGCGTCCGAAAGTCACGCCCCCGCGGGGCGGCGGGCGCGGTTTTTCGTCACCGAACCGTCACGGCAAGGCTGCCATGCGCCCCACGCATCAGTTCGCGGCGGGCGGCGTTTCCTGGGCCGAGGGCGTGGCGGTCGCGGTGCAGCCCGACACCATCTGCTCGTACCGGCTGACGATCCAGCCCGGGGCGTCGTCGGGAACCTGCTGGTCCAACTGCCCGCGCATCCGCTCGAACACCTGGGCGGAGCGGCTGTTTTCCACCACCGCGACCTGCTGGCTGGTCATCACCCGGTCATAAACGATAAAGGCGATGGCGACCAGCAGGATGCCGCGCGCCACCCCGAACAGGAAGCCCATCCCCTGATCCACCCCGCCAAGCGCGGACCGCTGCACGACGGACGAAAACAGCGGGGTGATGATGGAAAAGACCACAAGCGCCAGGGCAAAGACCACGGCAAAGCCCGCAATGGTGGCAAGTTCGCAACTGTCGCCCAGGAAACGGTCCAGAACGGGCAGCTGCGCGATCAGCGGGCGCATCGCGGCGGCGAAGATAAAGGCCAGGATGGCCGCGCCGATCCATCCCAGGATCGCCAGCGATTCGCGCACGAAGCCGCGCGACCAGGCCAGAATGGCCGAAAGGATGATAACCGCAGCCACCACCGCGTCGATAATCGTGAAACCGTCCATGGCCTTGCCCCTCGCGCCGGTTATGATGTCTTTTCAGGCACTTCAGCCGGCGCCGAAGACCTCTCCCGCAAATCCCGTCAGGTCGGCGATGCGGTTGATCCCCATGCCGCCCGCGCCCTCGACCTTTTGGCTGTCAGGCAAAATCGCTTGTGAAAAACCAAGTTTCTGCGCTTCTTTCAACCTGTTTTCCGCCTGCGCCACGGGACGCAGGGCGCCCGACAGGCTGATTTCGCCGAACAGCACCGCATCGGGCGGCAGGGCGCTGTCCTCGCGCGCCGAGAGAAGCGCGCCCGCGATGGCAAGGTCGGCGGCGGGTTCGTTGACCCGCATCCCGCCCGCGACGTTCAGGAACACGTCCAGGCCGGTGAAGGGAATGCCGCAGCGCGCCTCCAGCACCGCGAGGATCGTGCTGACGCGGCCCGAGTCCAGGCCCACCACCGTGCGGCGCGGCGAAGCCAGGGTGGACGGCGCCACAAGCGCCTGAACCTCGGTCAGCACGGGGCGCGTGCCCTCGATCCCGGCAAAGACCGCGCTGCCAGGAACCGGCTGGCCGCGTTCGGACAGGAACAGGGCGGAAGGGTTGGCGACCTCGGCCAGGCCGCTGCCGGTCATCTCGAAGACGCCGATCTCGTCGGCCGGGCCGAAGCGGTTCTTGACCGAGCGCAGGATGCGGAACTGGTGGCCGCGCTCGCCTTCGAAATAGATCACGGTGTCGACCATGTGTTCGACCACGCGCGGACCGGCGATCTGGCCTTCCTTGGTCACATGGCCCACCAGAAAGATCGCGACGCCCTTGCGCTTTGCGAAGGTCACCAGTTCGTGGGCCGCCGCGCGGACCTGCGCCACGCTGCCCGGCGCGGCCTCGACCTGGTCGGACCACAACGTCTGGACGGAATCGATGATCGCCAGATCCGGGCGTTCGGCGTCCAGCGTGGTCAGGATGTCGCGCAGGTTCGTTTCGGCCCCCAGCCGGACGGGCGCATCCGCCAGACCCAGCCGTTGCGCGCGCATCCTGACCTGGGCGCTCGCTTCCTCGCCGCTGATGTAGACGGCGTTCAGCCCCCGCCGGGCGAAGGCCGCCGCGCCCTGCAACAGCAGCGTGGACTTGCCAATGCCGGGATCGCCGCCCACCAGCACCGCGCTGCCCGGCACCAGGCCGCCGCCCAGCACGCGGTCCAGTTCGTCCATCCCGGCCAGGTGGCGGGGGGGCGGGGCCTCGGTCGTGGCAAGGCCGGACAGCGGCACCGGGCGGCCCTTGTGGGCCCCCAGGCCCCGGCCGGGGCCTTGGGACAGGGGCGCTTCCTCGACAATGGTGTTCCAGGCCCCGCAGGCGTCGCAGCGCCCGGCCCATTTCTTGTGGGAGGCACCGCAGGCGGTGCAGGTGAAAGCATTGGTGGATTTTGCCATGGGCCTGATGTGGCATCTGGGGGCAGCCGTCGCAATATGGGTATTTGAAACAAAGAAGAAGCCCTCACGCCATTGTCGGCTTGATCTTCGCGCGCGGCCCGGTCAGGTTCCCCGCGCGAAATTAAGGCTTCCCGCATGTCCCCTGCGCCCTTTTCCCGATACGAGTTCATGATCGCCTGGCGATACCTGCGCGCCCGCAGGGCCGAAGGCGGGGTCAGCGTGATGACCTGGATCAGCCTGATCGGCATCGCGCTTGGCGTCATGGCGCTGATCGCCACGCTGGCCGTGCGGGCGGGCTTCCGGGCGGAATTCGTGGACACGATCCTGGGCGCCAACGCCCATACCACCGTCTACATGGCCCCGCAGCGGATCACGAACGAGTTCACCGAGGATGTCTATGTCGTCCCCGGCCGGATCGCGGATTACGACGCCATGGCCGCCAAGCTGGCGCAGGTGCCGGGCGTCACCCGCACCGCGCCGGTGGTGCGGGGGCAGGTGATGGCCACGGCCAACGACAGCTCGAACGTGGCCGAGGTTTTCGGCGTAAGCCTCGACGATCTCAAGGCAATGCCGCGGATCGTGGATCCCGCGACTTCCGTGGGCCGCCTTGAGGATTTCGACCGGGGCATCGCCATCGGCTCGGGCATCGCGCGCGAACTGGCCGTGGGTCTGGGCGACAGGATCCGCCTGATCGCCCCCGAAGGCGCGCGCACCGCCATCGGCACCACGCCGCGCGTCAAGGCCTACGAGGTGACGTATATCTTCAGCGCCGGACGCTACGACATCGACCGCACCCGCATCTACATGCCCATGGCCGAGGCGCAGTCCTATTTCAACCGCGAGGGCGTGGCCGACGAGATCGAGGTGTTCGTTTCCGACCCCGAACAGGTGGACGACTGGACGCTGCCGCTGATCCAGGCGGCGGGCGAGGGGGCGCAGGTCTGGAACTGGCGCGACTCGTCGGGGTCGTTCCTAGCGGCGCTGGACATGGAGGACGACGTGATGTTCGTGATCCTGTCGGTGCTGGTGCTGATCGCGTCGATGAACATCACCTCGGGCCTGATCATGCTGGTCAAGAACAAGGGCCGCGACATCGGCATTTTGCGCACGGTGGGCCTGACCGAGGGCGCGGTGCTGCGGGTCTTCTTTCTTTGCGGCGCCTTTACCGGAATCATCGGCACCCTGGCGGGGGTGATCCTGGGCGTGCTTTTGGCGCTGAACGTGGACAACATCATGGCCGCGCTGAACGCCCTGACCGGCGGCGGCGCCTGGCAGCCCGAGGTGCGCGGCATTTACCGCCTGCCCGCCGAGTTGCGCGCCTGGGACATCTTCCGCGCGGTGGCGCTGTCGCTGGCGCTGTCCTTCGTGGTCACCATCTTCCCCGCGCGCCGCGCCGCGCGCATGAACCCGGTCGAGGCGCTGCGCTATGAATGACGTCTTGCGCCTGGAAGGGGTCGGCAAGACCTATGGCAAGAACGGCCCCGCGCCGGTTGCGGTGCTGCGCGGGTTGGACCTGACCGTCGCGCGGGGCGAGGTGGTGGCCCTGGTCGCGCCCTCGGGCGCGGGCAAATCGACGCTGCTGCATATCGCAGGCCTGCTGGACACGCCCGACACGGGCCGCGTGATCCTGCAAGGGCGCGACATGACCGGCCTGCCGGACCGCGCCCGGACCGAAGCGCGCCGGGCCGAGCTGGGCTTCGTTTATCAGTTCCACCACCTGCTGCCCGAGTTCAGTGCGGCGGAAAACGTCATCCTGCCGCAGCTTGCCAACGGCGTCCCCGCGCGCGAGGCGGCCGCCCGCGCCGCCGACCTGCTGGCCCGCGTGGGCCTGTCGGCGCGCGCGGGGCACCGCCCGGCGGCGCTGTCGGGGGGCGAACAGCAGCGGGCGGCCTTCTGCCGCGCGCTCGCGAACCAGCCCGCGCTGCTGCTGGCGGATGAACCCACCGGCAATCTCGACCCCGGGACATCGGACCGGGTCTTCGACATGCTGATGGCGCTTGTGCGCGACACCGGGCTGTCGGCGCTGATCGCCACGCACAACCACCAGCTTGCCGCCCGCATGGACCGGGTGATCAGCCTTGCGTAGCCTCGTTCTGATCGCGGCCTTCGCCACTCCCGCCGCTGCCGACCCGTTCGAGGATTTCGGCACGGCGATGAAATACGGCCTGCCGCTGGCCGCCGCCGTTTGTGCCGCCCGCGACGACCGGCTGGAGGATTTCGCCCTGCGCGGCGCCTTGCAGACGGTGCTGGTCCTGGGCCTGAAGACCTGGCTGGACGGCACGCCGATCTCGCTCCGGCCGACGGGCGAAGGCAAGGGCTTCCCGTCGGGCCATTCCGCCGCCGCGGCCTTCGGCGCCGCCGACCTGGCGGGCAAGTGCTTTCCCGACGACCGCGCCGCCGGGATCGGCCTTTACGGCGCGGCGGGCCTGACGGCGGCCAGCCGGGTCCACGCGGGTGAACACACGATGCCGCAGGCCCTGACCGGCGCGCTGATCGGGTTATCATTCGGCGCCGCCGATTTCGGCATCGGCACCGAGGGCGCGAGCTTCAGCGTCGGCCTGCGCTTCTGAGCCGCCCGCAGCGGTCCAGCCACGCGTTGATCGCGGTCAGGGACTCCGGCTCGTCCAGCCAGGGCACATGGGCGCGGCCGGGCACCTCGGCGAAGATCGCGTCGGGACGGCGGCGCAGCATCTCGGCCGCGACGCCGGCCGACAGCAGGTCCGAATTGGCCCCCCGGATCAATGCCGCCGGCAGCCCCGCTGTGGCATCCCACAACGGCCACAGGTCGGGCGCATCCCCCTGGAAGGCGGCCAGGAATGCCTCGCGCAGGGCGGGGTCATAGTTGATGCGCAGGCCTTCGGGCGTTTCCTCGTAATGCCGCTGCGCATCGGCCAGCCAGCGGCCTTCGGGCACATCGGCGAAACCCGGCATCGCCGCAGGCAACCGTTCCGCCAAGGCCGCATGGGTCCGCGCCGCCGGATTGCGCCCCACATAGTCGAAGATCCGCTCCAGCCCCGCCTGTTCGATCACCGGCCCGACATCGTTCAGGCACAGCCCCAGCAGCCGGTCATGCGCGACCGCGGAAAGCCACATCCCGATCAGCCCGCCGCGCGAGGTGCCCAGCACCGCCGCCTGCGCGACCCCCAGGTGATCCAGCAGCGCCAGGGCGTCCTTGCCCTCCTGCGGGACGGTGTAACTCGCCGCGCCCGTCCGATCCGACCGGCCCCGCCCCCGATAATCCATGCGGATCAGCCGCACGCCCGCCAGATGCGGCGCGACATGGTCGAAATCGCCCATGTTCCGCGTCAGCCCGGCCAGGCACAGGACCGGCAGCCCCCCGCCTTCGTCCGAATAAGCCAGCCGCGCGCCGTCGCCCGCCGTGAAGAACTCGACCATGCCTGCCTTGGACCTCAAATATCCCACAGGGGGTCCGGGGGTCGTGAAGTCCCCCGGCGCGACCTCACAAATTCTCGCTCTGCGGCATTCCCAGGACGTGATAGCCGCCATCGACCAGCACGATCTCGCCGGTGGTGCAGGCGCCCCAGTCCGACAACAGCCAGACGGCGGTGCCGCCGATGGCCTCCAGCGTGGCATTGGCGCGCAGGGGGGCGTTCGCCTCGGTGTGGCGGAAGGTCTTGCGCGCCCCGCCGATGGCCGCGCCCGCCAGCGTCTTCATGGGGCCGGGGCTGATCGCGTTCACGCGGATCCTGTCGGGTCCAAGGTCGTTGGCCAGATAGCGCACGGCGGATTCCAGCGCCGCCTTGGCGACCCCCATGACGTTGTAGAAGGGCGTCACCCGGTTCGACCCGCCATAGGTCAGCGTGATCAGCGACCCGCCGTCCGTCATCAGCGGATGGGCGCGGCGCGCGACCTCGATCAGGGAATAGCACGAAATCTCGAGGCTGTGCTTGAAGTTCGCCCGGCTGGTGTTGACGAACCGCCCGGTCAGTTCGTTCTTGCTGGAAAAGGCGATGGCGTGGATCACGAAGTCCAGCTTGCCCCAGCGGTCCGTGATCGCCGCAAAGGCCGCGTCCAGGGACGCGTCGTCGGTCACGTCCACGTCCAGCAGGAAATCCGACCCCACCTGCGCGGCCAGCGGCTGCACCCGCTTGCCGAAGGCCTCGCCCTGAAAGGAAAACGCAAGCTCCGCCCCCTGGCCCGCCACCGCCTTGGCGATGCCCCAGGCGATGGAATGGTCATTGGCGACCCCCATCACAAGCCCGCGCTTGCCTTGCAGAAGATCGCCCATCACTGACCCCTTTTTCTTATTCTTTGTAACGCGACATCAGCAGGGTGGCGTTGGTGCCCCCGAAGCCGAAGCTGTTCGACAGCACGGAATCGAGACCGGCATCGTCCACCCGGCTTGTCGCAATCTCGCCCGGCTGGATTTCGGGGTCCAGTGCCGCGACGTTTGCAGATGCTGCAATGAAGTCATTTTGCAACATCAGCAGGCTGTAGATCGCCTCGTGCACGCCCGTCGCGCCCAGGGAATGCCCGGTCAGCGACTTGGTGGAGCTGATCGGCGGGGTGCTTCCCTCGCCCCAGATGCGGCGGATGGCCTTGACCTCGCCGATGTCGCCCACAGGGGTCGAGGTGCCATGCGCGTTGATGTAGCTGACGGTCCGGCCTTCGGGGAGGGTCGCCAGGGCCAGCCGCATCGACCGCTCGCCGCCCTCGCCCGAAGGGGCCACCATGTCGTAGCCGTCGCTGGTCGCGCCGTAGCCGGTGACTTCGGCATAGATCTTCGCGCCGCGCGCCTTGGCGTGCTCCAGTTCCTCCAGCACGACGACGCCGCCGCCGCCCGCGATGACGAATCCGTCGCGGGTCGCGTCATAAGGGCGGGACGCGGTTTCCGGGGCGTCGTTGTATTTCGACGACATGGCGCCCATGGCGTCGAATAGGCAGGACAGCGTCCAGTCCAGTTCCTCGCCGCCGCCCGCGAAAACGATGTCCTGCTTGCCCATCTGGATCTGCTCGACCCCATTGCCGATGCAATGGGCCGATGTCGAACAGGCCGAGGTGATGGAATAGTTCACGCCCTTGATCTTGAAGGGCGTGGCAAGCGTCGCGGAATTGGTCGAGGACATGCAGCGCGTGACCATGAACGGGCCCATCCGCTTGGGGCTGCCCTTTTCGATCACGGTCTGGTGCGCCTCGAAGAAGTTCGACGTGGACGGCCCGCCCGATCCCATGATCAGGCCGGTGCGCGGGTTCGACACGTCGCTTTCCTCAAGGCCGCTGTCCTTGATCGCCTGTTCCATGGCGATGAAGTTGTAGGCCGCGCCCGGACCCATGAAGCGCAGGTTGCGCTTGTCGATATGGTCCTCCAGCACGATCTGCGGCATGCCGTGGACCTGGCTGCGAAAGCCGTGTTCGGCATATTCGGGGGCGAAAACGATGCCCGAACGGCCCGTTTTCAGGCTTTCCGTGACCTCGTCGGCATTGTTGCCGATGGGCGAGACGATGCCAAGGCCGGTGATAACGACGCGTCGCATTGCGCCTCCTCCTTTTTGATCAGTTGGCCGCCATCAGTTGGACGACAGCGCGACCTTCATGTCCTTGACCTGGTAGATGGTCTCGCCATCCGCCTCGACGCGGCCGTCGGCCACGCCCATGGTCAGGCGCCGTGTCTGCACGGCCTTGGTGAAATCGACGTGATAGCGCAGCAGCTTGCGGTCGGGGCGGACCATGCCGGTCAGCTTGACCTCGCCCACGCCCAGGGCATAGCCGCGGCCCTGCCAGCCGCGCCAGCCCAGGTTGAAGCCGGTCAGCTGCCACAGCCCGTCCAGGCCCAGGCAGCCCGGCATGATCGGGTTGCCGGGAAAGTGGCAGGCGAAGAACCACAGGTCGGGGGTGATGTCGAACTCGGCCACCACGTGACCCTTGCCGTGTTCCCCGCCGTCTTCCGAGATGTCGGTGATGCGGTCCATCATCAGCATCGGCGGTTCGGGCAGCTGCGCATTGCCCGGGCCGAACAGCTCGCCCCGCGCGCAGGCCAGAAGGTCGTCGCGGTCAAAGCTCGTCTTGTCCATCGCCATGCGGTCTTGCCTTTCTGCCGGCCTGCCGGCCCGTCCAAATCGACGCTTCGTCTATCACTTGGGGCAACGCGCGTGCAAGTCAATGCAACGGGGCCGCTTGCATCCCGCCGGACGGCGCGCGACAAACATCCCAAATCCGATGGAGGATCCGATGAGCCTGTATGTCGCGTTGCAGATGGACCCGATCGAGCATGTCTCGATCACCGCCGACAGCACCTTCCGCATCGGGCTGGAGGCGCAGGTCCGCGGTCACAGGCTGTTCCAGTACACGGTCGATCAGCTGCGCTACGACGAGGGCCGGGTGATCGCGCGGGGCCGCCCCGTCACCCTGCGGCGCGAACAGGGCAACCACGTGTCCTTCGGCGCCTGGGCCGAGGCCGACCTGTCCGAATTCGACGTGGTCTGGCTGCGCCAGGATCCGCCCTTCGACATGGCCTATGTCACCTCGACGCATCTTCTGGACCGGGTGCATCCGGGGACGCTGGTGGTCAACGACCCGTTCTGGGTCCGCAATTGCCCCGAAAAGCTGATGGTGCTGGATTTTCCCGACCTGACGCCGCCCACGATGATCGCCCGCGACGCCGCCGCGATCCGCGCCTTCCGCGACCGGCACGGCGACATCATCGTGAAGCCCCTTTACGGAAACGGCGGGGCAGGGGTGTTCCACCTGGATCCCGAGGACCGCAACCTGTCCGCGCTGCTGGAACTGTTCGCAGGCATCAGCCGCGAGCCGATGATCGCGCAGAAATACATCCATGCCGTCAGCAAGGGCGACAAGCGCATCATCCTGGTCGATGGCGAACCCGTCGGCGCGATCAACCGCGTCCCCCAGACCGGCGAGGCCCGGTCGAACATGCATGTGGGCGGCCGCGCCGAAAAGATCGGCCTGACCGAGCGGGAATACGAGATCTGCAAGCGGATCGGTCCGGTGTTGCGCGAAAAGGGCCTGATCTTCACCGGCATCGACGTGATCGACGGCTGGCTGACGGAAATCAACGTGACCTCTCCCACCGGCATCCAGGAACTGGAACGCTTCGACGGGATCAACGCGGCAGAGGCGATCTGGCAGGCGATCGAACGGCGGCTGGCCGCGCAAGGCGGGGTTGCGCCCCGCCATCCTTCGGGCGCGGCAACGGTGGGGTAAAACCCCTTTCCCGCCTTTGCTCGGCAAGGATCGGACGGCGCCTGGGCGCCGGGACAGCCAAGCCTCGGCTTAATTGCCGATCATGGACATCAGCCGCGGGCCAAAGATCACCGCCGCCATGAGCGCGCCAGCCACGTAAAACACGACACGGGCCATCGCCCGTTCGTCGGGCAGCTTGTCGATCTTCCGGCCAAGACCGTCGAAACGCTTGCCTATGCCGTCAAACCGCCTGTTTGCATCATCAAAGCGGCCGGCAGCCGCCTTGAAGCCGTCTTCCACGCGGCGATCCAGACTGGAGATGCGTTCCACGACGACCGCATGGACCTTCTCAGATCTCTGGCACGCGCTTCCATGTCGCCCCCCGGTGGCTCACCCCGCCTCGCGCACCCGTTCCTCGACCACCTCGAACGGCACCCCCGGCTGGTCCTTCGCGGCCCGGATCACGAGGCTGGTCTTGACGCTGGCCACGTTCGGCGCCGCCGTCAGCGATTGCGTCAGGAACCGCTGGAATGTCGACAGATCGGGCGAGACGCATTTCAGGATAAAGTCGATCTCGCCGTTCAGCATGTGGCATTCGCGGACCAGGGGCCATTCCTGCACCAACGCCTCGAAGGCGGACAGGTCGCGTTCGGATTGGCTGGCCAGGCGCACCATGGCGAAGACCTGCACCTCGAACCCCAGTTCGCGCGCGTCGATGTCGGCGTGATAGCCGCGGATGAAGCCCGTTTCCTCCAGCGCGCGGACGCGGCGCAGGCAGGGGGGCGCGGAGATGCCGACGCGGCGGGCGAGTTCCACATTGGTCATCCGGCCGTCGGCCTGCAACTCGGCCAGGATCTTGCGGTCGATGGGGTCCAGTTTCGCGCCGGCCATGCTGCTCTTTCTTGATCGGGTCTTTGGCGTTGCCGGAAACTACAATGGGGGCACCTCGCGCGCAACATTCTTTCTGCGCGCGACCCGCGTTGCGATTTCCGGCCGGAAGGACTACCTCATGCACAAACACCGGATGGGACGCAAGATGACCGATACAAGCCACGTCAAACTTCTGATCATCGGCTCGGGCCCGGCGGGCTATACCGCCGCGATCTACGCGTCGCGCGCCATGCTGAAGCCGATGCTGATCCAGGGGATGCAGCCCGGCGGGCAACTGACCATCACCACCGAGGTCGAGAACTGGCCCGGCGACACCGAGGTCCAGGGCCCCGACCTGATGGTGAGGATGGAGGAGCACGCCCGCGCCATGGGGGCGGACATCGTGGTCGATCTGGTCACGTCGCTGGATCTGCAACGCCGGCCCTTCACGGCCACCTGCGACAGCGGCCGGGTGGTCACGGCGGACGCGGTGATCCTGGCCACCGGCGCGCAAGCCCGCTGGCTGGGCCTGCCGTCCGAGGAGAAGTTCAAGGGCTTCGGCGTTTCCGCCTGCGCCACCTGCGACGGCTTCTTTTATCGCAACCGCGAGGTGGTGGTGATCGGCGGCGGCAACACCGCCGTTGAGGAAGCCCTGTTCCTGACCAAGTTCGCCAGCAAGGTGACCCTTGTTCACCGCCGCGACAGCCTGCGGGCCGAAAAGATCCTGCAACAGCGCCTGTTCAGGAACCCCAAGGTCGAGGTGATCTGGAACCACGCCCTGACCGAGGTCACGGGCACCGACACGCCGCTGGGCGTCACCGGCGCGGTGCTGGCTTCCACGGTGGACGGCGGCACGCGGACGATCCCGGCGGACGGCATCTTCGTGGCCATCGGCCATGCGCCCTCCAGCGAATTGGTGCGCGACCAGCTGGAACTGCACAACGGCGGCTACGTGAAGGTTGAACCGGGCAGCACCCGCACCTCGATCCCCGGCGTGTTCGCGGCGGGCGACCTGACCGACCACGTTTATCGCCAGGCGGTGACAAGCGCGGGCATGGGCTGCATGGCGGCGCTGGATGCGGAAACCTGGCTGGCCGAGCACGACGACGCGGGCCAGCCCGATCCCGGCCATGCCTGGCGGGAAGACGAGATGGCGCAGTGAAACGCAAAGGGGCGCGGTGATCCGCGCCCCTCTGTTCTTGTCGCGAACCCTTACTGCGCCAGGGTGAACGGTTCCGTCATCTGATCCACGTTGTCGGCGTTGATCAGGATGCAGTCGAACAACTGTTTCTCGGTATCGACGCCGGTCGAGCCGTTCTTGATGAAGTTGTCGGCCTGGCGCACGGCTTCCTCGGCGAAGACCGCGACCGGCTGCAACACGGTGTACTGCATCTCGCCCGCTTTGACCGCCGCCACCGCGTCGGGCGATCCGTCGAAGCCGCCGACCTTGACCTGCTCCAGCTTGCCGGCCTCCTTCAGCGCGGCGATCGCGCCAAGCGCCATCTCGTCGTTGCCCGAGATCACGCCGATGATGTCGGGGTTGGCCTGCAACAGCGACTGCATCTTCTGATAGCCCTGCGTGCGGTCCCAGTTGGCGACCTCCTGGCCGACCTTCACCAGGTCGGGATACTGCGTCAGCACGGTCTCGAACCCGTTCGAGCGGGTCTGGGCGTTGTTGTCGGACGGCGCGCCGAACAGCTCGACATAATTGCCGGCGTCGCCCACGGCCTCGACCCAGGCCTGCGCGCCAAGGGCCGCGCCCTGCGCGTTGTTCGACACCAGCTGCGCCTTGGCCAGACCCTCCTGGTTGATCTCGGCGTTGACCAGGAAAACCGGGATGCCCGCATCCACCGCCTTCTGGACCGCGCCCACGGACCCGTCGGCATTGGCCGGATCCAGGATCAGCGCCACCGACTGGTTGGTGATCGCGGTATCGACCAGGGTGCTTTCGGTGTTGGTGTCGCCCCGGTGGGCGGCGACGTTGGCGGTATAGCCCAGTTCCTCGGCGGTCCGCTTCGCGACCTCGCCTTCCGTGAACCAGTACGGGTTCGCGGGGTCGTTGACGATGATGGTGATCAGCCCCTCGGCCGAGGCGGCGCCTGCCATCATCGGCATGGCGACGGCGGCGGCAAGCAGCGCGCGGCGGGTCAGGTTCAGCATTACTCTCTCTCCCTTTTGGTTAACAACTGCCGCTCGTGGCAGGACGATCCGTCCGAAACCCCGGACGGGAAGGATGGGGCTCGTCAGGACTTGCGCCCGCCGCGCCCGTATTGGATCGAGTTCATCAGCACGGCCAGCACGATCACCGCGCCGGTGAACACCGTCTGCCAGTAGGACGACACCCCGATGATCACCAGGCCCGCCGACAGAAAGCCGATCACGAAGGCCCCCAGCATGGTGCCGCGCACGCCGCCGCGCCCGCCGGTCAGGGCCGCGCCGCCGATCACCACCGCCGCGATGGCGGTCAGTTCGTAGGTGGTGCCCGCCGTGGGGCCCGCGGAGGTCAGCTGAGAGGCCAGCACCAGCCCCGCCACCGCCGCCAGCGCGCCCGACACCGTGTACACGGTGATCTTGACCAGCCGCGTCGGCACGCCCGACAGTTCGGCGGCGCGTTCGTTTCCGCCCGAGGCGTAAAGCCAGCGGCCAAAGGCCGAGCGCGACAGCATCAGCCCCGCCAGGACCGCCACCACCGCCAGCACGATCACGCTGATCGGAATTCCCCACAGCCGGTTGAAGCCCAGCCAGTTGAAGCCCGTGTTGCCCAGGGCCTCCTGGCCGCGCAGGTTGTTGTAGGTCAGCCCGTTCGTCATCAGCAGCGCGACACCGCGGGCCACATACATCACGCCCAGCGTGGCCACAAAGGGCGGCACCTTGAAAAAGGCGATCAGCACGCCGTTCAGCGCCCCCACAAGCGCGCCGACGGCGACGGTCAGCACCACCACGGCCCAGACCGGCGGGTAAAGGATCACCCCCGCCCAGTCCAGCGTGATGCCCTGCATCATCGCCCCCGCGCAGACCCCGCATAGCGCCAGGATGGATCCGACCGACAGGTCGATGCCGCCGTTCAGGATCACCAGCAGCATCCCCACCGACAAGATGCCGTAGATCGCGACCTGCGACGACATGATCAGAAAGTTCGAGACGGTGAAATAATTCGGCGACAGGAACGAAAAGACCGCGATAATGGCGATCAGCGCGAAAAAGGCGCGGCCTTCCAGCAGCAGGCGGCCGATGCTGAAGCCGTCTTGCTTGGGCGCGGTGGTGGTTGCAGACATTGGTTTTCCTCGCTCAACGGCCCATCAGGCAGCCACGGACTCGCCCGAGGCGGCCATGATCTTTTCCTTGGTGACGGTGGAATCGAATTCGGCCGAGATGCGGCCCTTGTGCATGACGATGATCCGATGCGCGATGGACAGGCATTCGCTGACCTCGGACGTGGAATAAAGAACGGCCAATCCCTGGCGCGCGCCCTCGGCCAGCAGGCGGAACACCTCGGCCTTGGCGCCGATGTCGATGCCGCGCGAGGGTTCGTCCAGCATGATCACCTTGGGCCTGGTCGCCAGCATCTTGCCGATCACGACCTTCTGCTGGTTGCCGCCCGACAACGATCCGATGGGCGCCCCCCCGCCCGAGGTCTTGACCGTGACGCTGCGGATGCTGTCCTCGATCAGCGTTCTTTCGGCCCGGCTGCTGGTGAACAGCCCGCGCGTGAAGTTGCGGATGGATGCCAGCGACAGGTTCTGGCCCACGCTCATGGTCTGGACCAGTCCGTCGCGCTGCCGGTCCTCGGGGACCAGGGCCAGGCCGCGGGCGATGCGTTCGGCGATGGACAGATGGCTGATCTCCTGCCCCTCCAGCACGATCTCGCCGCCCGAGGCGCGCAGGCGGCCCGCGCAGGTTTCCAGCAGTTCCGTGCGCCCCGCGCCCATCAGGCCGTAGATGCAGACGATCTCGCCCGCGCGCAGGTCCAGGGACAGGTCGCGCACCAGATCCTTGCCGGTGGCGTCCGGCACCGACAGATTGCGGATCGACAGCGCGACCCCGCGCTTGTCGCTGTCGGGCGGACTGCCCAGGTCGTAGTTCTCGCCCACCATGTTGCGCACGATCCAGTCGAGGTCGATGTCCGCGCGCGGCGCATAGGCCGTCATCGTCCCGTCGCGCAGCACGACCGCGTGGTCGGTGATGGTCAGGGCTTCTTCCAGGTGATGCGAGATATAGACGATGCTGACGCCCTTGGCGGTCAGGTCGCGGATGACCTTGAACAGCACCTCGACCTCGCTGGCCGACAGCGCGCTGGTGGGTTCGTCCATGATCAGGATGCGGCTGTCCACGGACAGGGCGCGGGCGATCTCGACGATCTGCTGCTGGCCCAGCCGCAGTTCCTCGACGGGGGTGAGGGGGTCGATCTCCTCCTCCAGCTCCTCCATCAGGGCGCGGACCTGGCGTTCCTCCTCGGCGAAGTCCACGCCCATCGGGCCGCGCAGTTCGCGCCCCATGAAGATGTTGTCGCGCACCGACAGGTTGGGGGCGAGCGACAGTTCCTGGTGGATGATGGAAATGCCCCGGTCGCGGGCCTCGTTGGCGTTGGCGAAGACGACCGGCCGGCCGTCCAGGACGATCTGGCCGCTGGTCGGCTGGATCACGCCCGACAGGATCTTCATCAGCGTCGATTTGCCGGCGCCGTTTTCGCCGAACAGGGTCGTGACCTGGCCGCGATGGATGTCGAAGTTCACCCCCTTCAGCGCATGGACGCTGCCATAGGACTTGGCGACGTTGCGCGCGGCCAGCACCACTTCGCGGGCGTCGGATCCGCCTTGGGTTTGCCGGCTCATTGGACGGCGACCTCGACGGGGGTGATCATCCAGTTCCGGGGGTTGATCAGGCGGAAGGCGCCGGTAACGGTGACGGTCTTGCCGGTCAGGCTGGCGGTGTCGATCCCGTCCAGCACGGCGGCCTTCATGGCGCGGTTGATGCCGGACCCGGCGTCCTGGTATTCGATCTGGTTCTTGAAGCTGCCGAAGGCGATGTCGCCCGGCGCGTCGCGCAGATCGGTGCCGTTGATCGCGGGGCCGGTCTGGACGCGCACGGTGATGTCGGCGGGCACGCCCTCGTCCGTCAGCGGATAAACGCCCGATCGGGGTTCCCCCGCCACGCCGGTCAGCGTCACGAACATGATCGCGCCGGTCGAGGAAGGGGTGCCGTATTGCTCGGCCGCCGCGTCCTTGTCGGCCAGCACGGCGGACGCAAGGGTCGCGGCGTCCACGGCCCGTTCCTTGACCAGGGCCTGAATGCGCGGAAATTCCGCCTGGCCGTAGGCATCGGGGGAAAAGGCCTGGGCGCGGAGATCCCCTTCGGAGCCGATGGGAACCACGGTGGTGTCCAGCGCGATGGCGCCGACCAGAAGAACGGCAACCGCGGCGCCGATCAGCAGCCCGCGCCGCGACGGCCCGGGGGCCTTGGGCGCAGAAGAAGTTGGGGCGATGCTTTGCGTCATGGATAAAGGCCCTGCATGTCTGGTGGGGTCAGCGGGTGCCGGGCCATGCGCCGCCGCACGCCGTTTTGCGCTGGTGCCGCGCCTTTGCGGCCTGCTTGCCGGGCATGTCCGATCCCCCCCTTTGCGTTCCTGTCGCCCGGCTGCGACCTTGCGTCGCGACGGCTGGACGGGCAGGGTGCCTCCTCCGGCAATCCCTGCTCTTGAACCCGACCTTATCTGAAATTAATTTCTGTGTCTGCAAAAAAATGCATTCACGATGCCTGTTCTTTCGTGTATGGATTTCGGGCGGGGCCTTGGACGGGGCTACGGACGGGGCGCTGTCCTGCGACGGACCCGCGCGGGAGGGATTTGGAATGACTGCCGACCCATTCGGCCTGTTGCGCGGGGGCCTTGATCATGTCGGGCCGTGACATCCTGATCGGCATCGACGCGGGCACCTCGGTTGTCAAGGCGGTGGCATTCGACGGAGGCGGGCGGCAGATTGCGGCGGCGTCGGTGCCCAACCGCTATCATCATGGCGCGGACGGATCGGCCACGCAATCGCTGCGCCAGACCTGGGACGATTGCGCCGCCGCCTTGCGCGGGCTTGGCGCCAAGGTGGACGGGCTGGCAAGCCGCACGGCGGCGCTGGCGGTGACGGCGCAGGGGGACGGGACGTGGCTGGTCGGCCGCGACGGCCCGGTGGGCGATGCCTGGCTGTGGCTGGACGCCCGCGCCGCGCCGACGGTGGCGCGGCTGGCGGACGGCGCGGCGGACCGCGCCCGGTTCGAGGCGACGGGCACCGGGCTGAACACCTGCCAGCAGGGCGCGCAGATGGCCCATATGGACGCCCACGCGCCCGGCCTGCTGGACGGGGCCGAGGTCGCGCTGCATTGCAAGGACTGGCTGTATCTGAACCTGACCGGCGTGCGGGCGACCGACCCGTCGGAAGCCAGCTTCACCTTTGGCGACTTCCGCACCCGCCGATACGACGACGCGGTGATCGGGGCGCTTGGCCTGACCCATCGCCGCAACCTGCTGCCGCCGATCATCGACGGCGCGCAGGTCACGCATCCTCTGACGGCCGACGCCGCGCGCCAGACCGGACTGCTGGCGGGAACGCCGGTCAGCCTGGGCTATGTGGACATGGTGATGACCGCGCTTGGCGCGGGGGTCTATGGCGGGGCCGGGGGCGACGTGGCCTGCTCGACGGTGGGATCCACCGGGGTCCACCTGCGGGCGGTGCGGGCGGAAAACGTGCGTCTGAACGCCGAGGGCACCGGCTATGTCATCTGTCTGCCGATCCCCGGCATCGTCACGCAGGTGCAGACCAACATGGCGGCGACGCTGAACCTCGACTGGGTGCTGGGGCTGGCGGCGGGCGTCCTGTCCGACATGGGCCATGCCGTGACCCATCGCGATCTGGTCGCCCATATCGAGGGCTGGCTGGCGCAGTCGCGCCCCGGCCAGATCGTGTATCACCCCTACATCTCGGACGCGGGCGAACGCGGGCCGTTCGTCAATGCCGACGCGCGGGCGGGCTTTGTCGGCCTGTCGGCGGGACACCGCTACCCTGACCTCCTCCGCGCCGTGGCCGAGGGCCTGGGCATGGCCATGCGCGACTGCTACGCCGCCATGGGGCCGTTGCCCGCCGAGTTGCGCCTGACCGGCGGCGCGGCGCGGTCGCGGGGCCTGCGCGGCATCCTGGGGGCCAGCCTGAACGCCCCCGTCCGCGTGTCCGGCCGCGACGAGGCGGGCGCGGCGGGCGCCGCGATGATGGCCGCCGTCGCCATCGGCGCCTACCCGGACATGGAATCCTGCATCGCCGAATGGGTGACGCCGCTGCTGGGCCAGGCCGAACGGCCGGACCCCGCGCTTGTCGCCGCCTATGACGCGCTGTTTCCCGCCTTCGCCGCCTCGCGCGGGGCCCTGCCGCCCGCCTGGGACGCGCTGGCCGCGGCCCGATCCCTGAAAGGACAACACGGATGACCCCTGAACCCGACACCATCGACCTTTTCGTCATTGGCGGCGGCATCAACGGCGCGGGCGTGGCCCGCGATGCGGCGGGCCGGGGCCTCAAGGTCGTCTTGTGCGAAAAGGACGACCTGGCGCAGGGCACTTCGTCCCGGTCGGGCAAGCTGGTCCACGGGGGCCTGCGCTACCTCGAATACTACGAATTCCGCCTGGTCCGCGAGGCGCTGATCGAACGCGAGGTGCTGCTGGCCGCCGCCCCGCACATCATCTGGCCGATGCGCTTCGTGCTGCCCCATTCGCCGCAGGACCGTCCCGCCTGGCTGGTCCGGCTGGGCCTGTTCCTTTACGACCACCTGGGCGGCAGAAAGAAACTGCCCGGCACCCGCACCCTGGACCTGCGCCGCGACCCCGAGGGCGCGCCGATCCTGGACCGATACCACAAGGGCTTCGAATACAGCGACTGCTGGGTGGACGACGCCCGCCTTGTCGTGCTGAACGCCGTGGGCGCCGCCGAAAAGGGCGCCACCGTGCTGACCCGCAGCCCCTGCATTTCCGCGCGCCGCGAAAACGGCGCCTGGACCGTCCAGACCCGCAGCACTGCGACCGGAGAGATCCGCACCTTCCGCGCCCGCTGCATCGTCAACTGCGCGGGGCCGTGGGTCAGCGACATCATCAACAACGTGGCGGGATCCAATTCGACCCGCAACGTGCGGCTGGTCAAGGGCAGCCACATCATTGTCCCGAAATGGTGGTCGGGCAGCCATGCCTATCTGGTGCAGAACACCGACAAGCGGGTGATCTTCATCAACCCCTACGAGGGCGACAAGGCGCTGATCGGCACCACCGACGTGGCCTACGAGGGCCGGGCCGAGGACGTGGCCGTGGCCCGGGACGAGATCGACTATCTGCTGGCCGCCGTGAACCGGTACTTCAAGGAAAAGCTGCGCCACTCGGACGTGCTGCACGCCTTTTCCGGCGTCCGCCCGCTGTTTGACGACGGCAAGGGCAACCCGTCGGCGGTGACGCGCGATTACGTCTTCGACCTGGACACGAACGGCGGCGCGCCGCTTCTCAACATCTTCGGCGGTAAGATCACCACCTTCCGCGAACTGGCCGAACGCGGGATGCACAAGCTGAAGGACATCTTTCCCGGGATGGGCGGCGACTGGACGGCCGAGGCCCCCCTGCCGGGCGGAGAGATCGCCAACGCCGATTTCGAATCCTTCCTGAACCTGCTGCGCGAGTTGCACCCCTGGATGCCGCGCCCGCTGGTCGTGCACTACGCCCGCCTTTACGGCGCGCGGACCAAGGACGTGGTCGCCGGCGCGATGAACCTGGACGGCCTGGGCCGCCACTTCGGCGGCACCCTTTACGAAGCCGAGGCCCGCTATCTGGCGGCAAGGGAATGGGCGCAAACGCCCGAGGACATCCTGATGCGCCGCACCAAGCATTACCTGCACCTGACCTCTGCCGAACAGCAGGCCTTTGCCGACTGGTTCACCCGGTCCGACCTGGCCCGGGCCGCGTAAGGAAACACCATGCCCCTGACGCTTTCGCTGAACACCAACCCGCTGGTCAACCGCTTCGCCGATCCCGACGACCTGATCGACACGGTGGCGCGCGACCTGGCGATCCGCGACCTGCAACTGACGCACGAATTCATCAACCCGTCCTGGCCCGCCCCGGTGATCCGCCGCCTGACGCGGCAGATGGGGGCGGCGCTGGAGCGCACGGGCGTGCGCGTGACCAGCGGCATGACCGGGCCTTACGGGCGGCTCAACCACTTCGGCCACCCGGATCGCGACGTGCGGCGATACTATGTCGATTGGTTCAAGAACTTTGCCGACATCATCGGCGACCTGGGCGGGCAGTCGGTCGGCACGCAGTTCGCGATCTTCACCTATCGCGACTACGACGACCCGCGGCGGCGCGAGGATCTGATCCGCGCCGCCATCGACTGCTGGGCCGAGGTCGCGGACCATGCCAAGGCGGCGGGCCTGTCCTATGTCTTCTGGGAACCCATGAGCGTGGGGCGCGAGTTCGGCGAAACCATCGCCGCCTGCATGGACTTGCAGGACCGGCTGACGGCGGCAAACATGGCGGTGCCCATGTGGATGATGGCCGACATCGACCATGGCGACGTGACAAGCCCCAATCCCGACGACACCGACCCTTACGCCTGGGCGCGCGCGGTGCCGGGGGTTTCGCCCATCATCCACATCAAGCAGTCGATGATGGACAAGGGGGGCCACCGTCCCTTCACCGCCGAATACAACGCCAAGGGCCGCGTCCAGCCCGAGCCGCTGCTGGCCGCCCTTGCCGAAGGCGGGGCCGTGGACAACGAGATCTGCCTGGAACTGTCCTTCAAGGAGCGCGAGCCGAACGACCGCCAGGTGATTGCCCAGATCGCCGAAAGCGTGGCCTTCTGGGCGCCGCATATCGACAGCGGCGCAAGCGGCCTGCGCGTCTGATGGTTCCGCCCTTCGCCTTCGCCACGGCCGCCGGGATCCTGTTCGGCAGGGGCCAATCCTCGGCGGCCGCCGGGCGTGTGGCGGAACTGGGCCGGCGGGTGCTGCTGGTCTATGGCCGCGACGCCGGGCGGGCGGTCTGGCTGGCCGATGCGCTGGCGGGGCAGGGCTGCGCGGTGACGGGCTTTTCCGTTCCGCGAGAACCGGACGTGGCGCTGATCGAGGAAGGCGTGGACACGGCCGGGGACGCCCAGGCGGTGGTGGCGTTGGGCGGCGGCGCGGTGATGGACGCGGGCAAGGCCATCGCGGGGCTTGTTCCCGCGACCCGGCCCTTGCTGGATCACCTGGAGGTCGTGGGGCGGGGCCTGCCGCTGGACAACCCGCCCCTGCCCTTTGTCGCCATCCCGACCACCGCGGGCACGGGGGCCGAGGCCACGCGCAACGCCGTGATCGGCGTTCCCGAACACCGCCGAAAGGTCAGCCTGCGCGACGACCGGATGCTGCCGCGCCTGGCCATCGTCGATCCGGCGCTGACCGACGGCTGCCCGCGCGCGGTGACGCTTGCCTCGGGGCTGGACGCCATCACGCAGGTGATCGAGCCTTACGTCTGCACCCGCGCCAATCCCCTGACCGACGCCCTGTGCCGCGACGCGATCCCGCGCGGGCTGGCGGCGCTGCGGCGGTTGATGGAAAACGGCGGCGCGGAACCCCATTCCACGGGAAACGTGCGAAACGATCCCGCCGCCCGCGACGACATGGCCCTTGTTTCCCTGTGCGGCGGGCTGGCGCTTGCCAATGCGGGCCTTGGCGCGGTTCACGGCCTGGCCGGGCCGCTGGGCGGGCTGACCGGCGCGCCGCACGGGGCGATCTGCGGCGCGCTGCTGCCCCATGTTCTGGGGGCGAACCGCCGCGCCGCGACCGACCCCTCCACGATCGAGCGTCTCGACCAGATCGCCCGCTGGATCGGCGCGGCCTTCGACACGCCCCATGCCTCGATGCCCGAGGCCGCGCGCGCCCTGGCCGACTGGTCCCACCGCGCGGGCCTGCCCGCCCTTTCGGCCCTGGGCGTCGGACCCGAGGCGCAGGCCGCCGCAGCCGAAGCCGCCGCGGGTTCGTCCTCCATGAAGGCCAACCCCGCCGCGCTGACGGCAAGCGACCTGCGGCGCATCATGGAGGACGCGGGCTGATGGCGCGGCGCGGCGGAATCGACCCCGAGGAAAGCCTCGCCATCCGCGCGGCCTGGCTGCATTACGCGGGCGGCATGACGCAGGCGGCGGTCGCGAAACGGCTGGGCGTCACCGGCGTCAAGGCGCACCGGCTGATCGCCCGCGCCGTGGCCGAAGGCGTCGTCAAGGTCAGCATCGACGGCACCATCGTAGAATGCGCCGTGCTGGAGGATCGGTTGTGCGGGCGCTACGGCCTGGCCTTCTGCGAGGTCGCCCCCGACCTGGGCGAGGACGGCATCCCCTTTCGCGCCCTGGGCCTGGCCGGGGCCAGCTTCCTGCGCCGGGAAATCGAGCGCGGCGAACACAAGGTCATCGGCCTGGGCCACGGGCGCACCCTGGCGGCGGCGGTCCGGGAATTGCCGCGCTTCGACGCGAACGGCACGCGCTTCGTATCGCTCTTGGGCGGGCTGACGCGCAACTATTCGGCCAACCGCCACGACGTGATGCACCGCCTGGCCGAAAAGACCGGCGCGCAGGCCTATGTGATGCCGGTGCCGTTCTTCGCCAATTCCGAAGGCGATCGCGCGGTGCTGCTGGCCCAGCCGGGCGTGCGCGAGATCTTCGACCTGGCCAACGGCGCGGATCTGAAATTCGTGGGCATGGGCACGGTGGATCCCGGCGCGCAGCTGGTCGCCTCGGGCATGATCGAGCCGCGGGAAATCGACGAAATCCGCGCCGCGGGCGGGGTGGGCGAGATGATGGGCCATTTCTTCGACGCCAAGGGCCGGGTGCTGGACACGACCCTGACGGCGCGCACCCTCTCGGCATCGCTGGACGAACCGGGGGACAGCCGCCTGGTGCTGATCGCGGGCGGCGCCGACAAGATCGAGGCGATCCGCGCGGCATTGAACAGCGGGCGGCTGCAAGGCCTGATCACGGACGAGGCCACCGCGCAGGCTTTGGCGGACTGAACGGCGGCGCAGGACGGGCTTCCGCCCCGCCACGGGCGCCGGCATGAAAAAAGGTGGGGCAAAGCCCCACCCTGCGGGCCGGACGGCGCGTGAAAGAACGCACCGGCCGTTTCATTTCCCCGTCAGCGCCTTGGCTCGCGCGACGATGGCGTCGGTGGTGATCCCGAACTCCTGGTACAGCCGGTCGATGGGCGCGGAGGCCCCAAAGCCGTTCATGCCGATCACGTCGTCCTCGGATGCGACATAGCGCGTCCAGCCGAACTTGCCGGCGGCCTCGACGGCGATGCGCGGCACGTCGCCCAAGGTGGCCTTGCGATAGTCCTCGGGCTGGGCGTCGAACAGCTCCCACGAGGGCATCGACACCACGGCGACGTTCAGACCGTCGGCGTGCAGCGCCTCGGCGGCCTGCACGGCCAGCTGCACCTCGGTTCCCGTGGCGATCAGGGTCACGTCGCGGCCTTCCCCGAACTGCCGGATCACATAGGCGCCCTTGGCGGTCAGGTTCTCGTCGCCTGCCTCGGTCCGCAGTTGCGGCACGTCCTGGCGCGACAAGGCCAGCAAGGACGGCACATGGCGGTTGCGGATCGCGATGTCCCAGGCTTCCAGCGTTTCCACCGTGTCGGCGGGGCGCAGCACCGTCAGGTTCGGGATGGCGCGCAGCGAGGCCAGATGCTCGATCGGCTGGTGGGTCGGGCCGTCCTCGCCCAACCCGATGCTGTCGTGGGTCATCACGAAGATCGTGCCGACCCCCATCAGCGCCGACAGCCGGATCGCGTTGCGGGCATAGTCGGAAAACACCAGGAACGTGCCGCCATAGGCGATAAAGCCGCCATGCAGGTTGATGCCGTTCATCGCCGCGCACATGCCGAACTCGCGCACGCCATAGCCGATATAGCGGCCGGGCGCCTCGCGGGTGTACTGGCTGTCCACGGCCTTGACGCGGGTCAGGTTCGATCCGGTCAGGTCGGCGGACCCGCCGATCATCTCGGGCAGGGCGGCGGTCAGCGGCTCCAGCGCCATCTGGCTGGCCTTGCGGGTCGCGGCCTTCTTGGGTTCCGCGAACAGCGCGTCGCGCGCGGCCTTCAGCGCGGCCTCGTAGCCCTCCGGCAGCTCGCCCGCCTGGCGGCGGTTGAACTCGTCCCGGACCTCGGCCGATTTCGCGGCAAGGCGCGCTTCCCAGGCTTCGCGGTCGGCGGCGCCGCGCGCGCCGATCCGGCGCCATTCGGACAGCAGTTCCTCGGGGATGACAAAGGGATCGTGCGGCCAGCCGATGGCCTCGCGGGTCAGCGCGGCCTCGTCCTTGCCCAAGGGCGAGCCGTGGACCGAATAGGTGCCCGCCTTGTTGGGCGAGCCAAAGCCGATCACCGTCTTCATGGCGATCAGCGACGGCTTGCCCGTTTCCGCCTTGGCCGCCGCGATGGCCGCATCCAGCGCCTTGCCGTCATGGCCGTCGCATTTCTGGACATGCCAGCCGCAGGCCTGGAAGCGGGCCGGGACATCCTCGGAAAAGCTGATCGAGGTCGGGCCGTCGATGGTGATGTCGTTGTCGTCGTAAAGCACGATCATCTTGCCCAGACCCAGATGGCCCGCAAGGCTGATCGCCTCTTGCCCGATGCCTTCCTGCAAGCAGCCGTCGCCCACGAAGACATAGGTGTGATGATCGACCAGATCGTCGCCGAACTCGGCCGCCAGACGGCGTTCCGCCAGCGCCATGCCGACGGCGGTGGCGATGCCCTGGCCCAGCGGGCCGGTGGTTGTCTCGATCCCCTTGGCGTGGCCGTATTCCGGGTGGCCCGCCGTGATCGAGCCCCACTGGCGGAAGTTCCGCACCTGCTCCAGCGTCATGTCCTCGTAGCCGGTCAGGTGCAGCAGGCTGTAGAGCAGCATGGAGGCATGGCCGTTCGACAGCACGAAGCGGTCGCGGTCCGGCCAGTCGGGGTTCTTGGCGTCGAACTTCAGGTGGTTGCGGAACAGCACGGTGGCCGCATCCGCCATGCCCATGGGCGCGCCCGGGTGGCCCGAATTCGCCGCGTTCACCGCGTCGATGGACAGCGCGCGGATGCAGTTGGCCAGTGCGAAGTTCTGCGGATCCAGGTCGGCCTTGGCGGCGATCTTGGGGTCTTTGGGCGAATCGAGCGGCATGTGGTCCTCCGGCGGGTTTGGGGGTCCATAGCGCGGCGCGGCGCGGATCACAACGATAATCACAAAATGCCGTCACAATGTCACAGAAATGATGTTGCGATTTCTGCCGAAGGTGTTACAAACCGTGGCAACCGAGGAGGACCAGGTGAAGCGCGAGGAACGCAGGCAGGCGATCATGGATCTTCTGGTCGGGGCGCGCGCCGTGGATCTGGACGATCTGGCCGACCGTTTCGCCGTGTCGCGCATGACCATTCACCGGGATCTCGACGACCTGGAGCAGGCGGGCCTGCTGCGCAAGGTGCGCGGCGGCGCCACCATCGAGGCCGGGACGCAGTTCGAAAGCGACTTCCGCATCCGCGCGTTGCAGGACGGCGACGCCAAGACCCGCATGGCCCGCGCCGCGCTGGAGATGGTCGAACCCGGCATGACGGTGATGGTCAACGACGGGTCCATGGCCGCGCTGCTGGGGGCCAGCCTGACCGACAAGGCGCCGCTGACAGTCATCACCAACAACGCCGCCGTGATCGAGCGTCTGAAGGACGCCCCCCGCGTGACGCTGATCGCCCTTGGCGGCACCTACAGCGCCAAGTTCAACGGCTTCTTCGGGGTCGTGACCGAGGACGCGCTGTCGCGGCTGCGGGCGGATCTGGCCTTCATCTCGACTCCTGCCGTTGCCGGGCTGCGGGCGTTCCACATGGACGACGCGGCGGTCCGCGCCAAGCGCGCGATGATGGCTGCGGCCGACCGGGCCGTGCTGCTGGTCAACCATGCGCGCTTCGGCCGGTCCGCGCTGCACGCGCTGGCGGACCTGGGCGACTTCGACGCCATCATCACCGACGCCGCGCCCGCGCCCGCCGATCGCGCCGCGATCGACCGGGCCGGGCTGCGGCTGACAATCGCACGAGACTGATTGGGGACTGACATGAGCGATTTCTGGATCGGCACAAGCTGGAAGATGAACAAGACGCTGGCCGAGGCGCGCGTCTTCGCCGAAGGGCTGGCCACCGCGGACAAGGACCGCGACCCGCGCATCCAGCGGTTCGTGATCCCGCCCTTCACCGCCGTGCGGCAGGTCAAGGAGTGGCTGGCGGACACATCGGTCAAGGTCGGCGCGCAGAACATGCACTGGGCGGACGAAGGCGCCTGGACCGGGGAAATCAGCCCCGTGATGCTTAAGGACTGCAATCTCGACATCGTGGAACTGGGGCATTCCGAGCGCCGCGAGCATTTCGGCGAGACGGACGAGACGGTGGGCCTCAAGACCGAAGCCGCCGTCCGCCACGGCTTGATCCCGCTGATCTGCATCGGCGAGACGCTGGCCGAGCGAGAGGCGGGCCGCGCCCAGGACGTGCTGGAAACCCAGGTGCGCGGCGCGCTGTCGAAGCTGTCCCAGGACCAAAGGAACGCCCCGATCCTGCTGGCCTATGAACCCGTCTGGGCCATCGGGGTCAACGGGATCCCCGCGACGGCGGATTATGCCGACGCGCGGCAGGCCGAGATCATCGCGGTGGCGCAGAACATCCTGGGGCGCCGCGTGCCCTGCCTTTACGGCGGCTCGGTCAATCCGGGCAACTGCGAAGAACTGATCCAGTGCCCGCATATCGACGGGCTGTTCATCGGCCGCTCCGCCTGGACCGTGGACGGCTATCTCGACATCCTGGCGCGTTGCGCAAACGAGATTTGACCGTGATGCTATGAAGTACCGCGCGATTTCGGTAAAGGCATTCCTTCTGCTTCTTGCGGCAGCGGCTCCTGAAATCTCTGTTTCGGATACTCTCGAACGGCGCAGTCTTGACCTGTCCTATGATCTTCGGGACGGCATCAACCGGATCAGGCTGGAACATTCGGGCGAACTTCTGAAGATAGTCGAGGTTCTTGACAGACCGTGTTATTCCCCCAACCAAACGGCCAAAACTGTCAAGACCTTGAGACGGGATAACATAAGGGCTTTGGAACCGAAGAGTTTCCTTGGAGAAGCCGGCTTGTTCGTAAGGCTTCGGCAAGATGGTGAAGCAGTCGAGGAAATAACCGACTGCGCCGGAGATGTTTATCGAAGCAGCGTATCTGACCAAGTTCTCATACTGACCGGTCCTGGCGAGGAAGCGGCAGTGAGGATTTATGAATTCATCGAAAAATTCAAGGATGAGGCGGATACCGAAAGTCAGACCGCGATCTAAGAAGCGGTTGATCAAGGGGAATCCGGCAATTGAACGACAACAACGGTGTGATAAGGAGAACATCATGAAACTGGCGATCGCAGGCGACAGCGCGGGCGAAGGTCTGGCCAAGATCCTGGCCGACCACCTGAAGGACAAGCACCAGGTCGCGGAAATCAGCCGCACCGACGAAGGCCCCGACGCCTTCTATGCCAATCTGTCCGACCGGGTGGCAAGCCAGGTCAAGGACGGCACCTATGACCGCGCAATCCTGGTTTGCGGCACCGGCATCGGCGTCTGCATCGCGGCCAACAAGGTGCCGGGCATCCGCGCCGCGCTGACCCACGACACCTATTCCGCCGAACGCGCCGCGCTGTCGAACGACGCGCAGATCATCACCATGGGCGCCCGCGTGATCGGCCCGGAACTGGCCAAGGCCATCGCCGACAAGTGGCTGGCCGAGACGGAAAACTTCGACAAGGCGGGCAAGTCGGCGGGCAACGTGGACGCCATCGACGCGGTTGATGCGAAATACAACAAGGCCTGACATGCTGAAACTGCCGAACGACGGCCCGGCCACGGGCCGCCTTTTGTCCCAAGTGCTGACCGGCGACGGCCCCGCCGCCATCGTCCGCGCCATCGCCGAGGCGCAGCCGCCGCTGATGGAACGCCTGGGCGCGGGCCGCCTGCACGGCGATCCGACCCAGATCGTGGGCGTCAACGACACCGGCGACAAGCAGAAGGCGTTGGATGTCGGCGCGCATCACCACATGATCGCCGTGCTGCGCCGCGCGGGCGTGCGCCGGGTGCTGTCCGAGGAAGCCGAGGCGGTGATCGAACTCAACCCGGGCGGCGCATGGGACGTGGCGATGGACCCCATCGACGGGTCCGGCAGCATCGGCATCGGCGCGCCCTTGGGGATGCTGTTTTCCATCATGCCCGCCGCGCCCGAAGGCTTTCTGCGCACCGGCGAAAGCGTGGTGGCGGCGGGCTATGCCTCCTTCGGCCATTCGATGGATTTCGGCTGGTCGCTGGGCGACGGCACCCATATCGCCGGCTGGGACGCCGAGGCGGGCGAGTTCCGCATGGTGCGCGAGAACGTCGCGCTGAAGCCCGCCGCCTCCACCATCGCCTACAACGCGTCGAACGAACGCCACTGGGAACCGGGGCTGCAACGCTGGGTCGCCGACCTGCGCGCGGGCCGCGACGGGCCGCTGGGCAAGAACTACAACATGCGCTGGCTGGCCGCCGCGGTGGGCGAATTGCACCGCATCCTGCTGAACGGGGGCGCGTTCCTGTATCCCGCCGACCGCCGCCCCGGATACGGCAACGGCAAGCTGCGGCTGGTCTACGAGGCCATGCCCATCGCCTTTCTGGTCGAACAGGCGGGCGGCCTTGCGTCGGACGGCGCGCAGCCCATCCGTTATCGCAAACCGTTAGCGGTACACGACATGACGCCCCTGATATTCGGCGCTAAGGACGAGGTCGAGACGATCCTCGGCTATCTGGCCGAACCCAGCAAAGGATAAGACCCCATGGCTATGATCACCCTGCGCCAGCTTCTCGACCACGCGGCCGAGAACGGCTACGCGGTTCCCGCCTTCAACATCAACAACATGGAGCAGGGTCTGGCGATCATGACCGCAGCAGCGGCGACGAAATCGCCGGTGATCCTGCAAGCCAGCCGGGGCGCGCGGGCCTATGCCAACGACCTGGTGCTGGCGGGGCTGATCCAGGGGTTCGCCAAGGCCTTCCCCGACATCCCGCTGTGCATGCACCTGGACCACGGCAACGGGCTGGCGACCTGCGCCACCGCCATCCAGAACGGCTTCACCAGCGTGATGATGGACGGCAGCCTCAAGGCCGACGGCAAGACCCCCGCCGATTACGACTACAACCGCGACGTGACCGCCAAGGTGGTCGAAATGGCCCATGCCTGCGGCGTGTCGGTCGAGGGAGAGCTGGGCGTCCTGGGTTCGCTGGAAACCGGCATGGGCGACCAGGAGGACGGCCACGGCGCGACGGAACAACTGGGCCACGACCAGCTTCTGACCGACCCGGACGAGGCCGTGCGTTTCGTGAACGACACCGGCGTGGACGCGCTGGCGATCGCCATGGGCACCTCGCACGGCGCCTACAAGTTCTCGCGCAAGCCCGACGGCGACATCCTGGCGATGCACGTGATCGAGGAAATCCACACCCGCCTGCCCAACACTCACCTGGTGATGCACGGCTCGTCCTCGGTCCCCGAGGATCTGCAACAGATCATCAACAGCTATGGCGGCGACATCAAGCCCACCTGGGGCGTCCCGGTCGAGGAGATCCAGCGCGGCATCAAGCACGGCGTGCGCAAGGTCAACATCGACACCGACAACCGCCTGGCGATGACCGCCGCCATCCGCAAGGTGTTTTCGGAAGAACCCTCCGAATTCGATCCGCGCAAGTATCTCAAGCCCGCGATGCAGATGATGAGCCAGGTCTGCAAGGACCGCTTCGAGGCCTTCGGCACGGCGGGCAACGCCGACAAGATCGTCCCGCTGCCGTTGTCGGTGATGGCCTCGCGCTACTGATCCCGGGGGACAAGGAAGGGAAGGGGCCTCGCCACCCGGCGGGGCCCCTTTTCATCGGCCGCCCATCGTGTCGGGCCGGATCGGGCCCCCGGGACATCGCGCGGTTCGGGCATCAACCCTGCAAGGCAGTCCCGCCGCGGCGGCGTCCTTGCGGACAAGAGTCCCGTCCCCTGAAACTTCTGCGCCCCTTGGCTGTTGTTCTACATGCATCTGACAAGGGAGTGCCGAATGGTCCAGGAACCCAAACCCAGCCGTGGCATGCCTCGCTCGCTGCTTTACGCCCTGATCCCGGCGGGCTTTCTTCTCATGGTCGCCTTTATGGTGCTGTCGGGACGGGACACCACGGAAACCGCGGCCGAGGCGGCGGCCGAGCAGGGGGTGACCCCGACCCAGGCGACCGAAGGCATGGCGGAACCGGCGGACTGACGCCCCGGCGGCGCCCCTGACGATCGGCCAGGGCGCCCGGGGACGGGCGGTCCATGCCCGCTTGACGCCACGGTCCGCATCGGCCATGCCGCGTCCATGCTGCGCATCGACGACATCTCGTATTCCATCCAGGGCCGCCCCTTGTTCGAGGGGGCCTCGGCCACCATTCCCGAAGGCCACAAGGTCGGCCTGGTCGGTCCCAACGGCGCGGGCAAGACCACGCTGTTCCGCCTGATCCGGGGCGAACTCAGCCTTGACGGCGGGGATATCGGCCTGCCTTCCCGCGCCCGCATCGGCGGCGTCGCGCAGGAGTCGGCTGCCACCGACAGTTCGGTCCTGGACACCGTGCTGGCCGCCGACACGGAACGCGCCGCCCTGCTGGCGGAAAGCCACACCGCCACCGACCCCCACCGCATCGCCGAAATCCAAACCCGGCTGGCCGACATCGACGCCTGGTCGGCCGAGGCGCGGGCGGCCTCGATCCTGGACGGCCTGGGCTTCTCGACGGCGGACCAGATGCGGCCGACGGCCGACTTTTCCGGCGGCTGGCGGATGCGGGTGGCGCTGGCGGGGGTGCTGTTCGCGCAGCCCGACCTGCTGCTGTTGGACGAACCGACCAACTATCTGGACCTGGAAGGCGCGCTGTGGCTGGAAACCTATCTGGCGCGCTATCCGCACACGGTTATCATCATCAGCCACGACCGCGACCTGCTGAACCGCGCGGTGGGCCATATCCTGCATCTCGAGAACCGCAAGCTGGTGCTTTATACCGGCGGCTATGACGACTTTGCCCGGATGCGGGCCGAACGCCGCGCCTTGCAGGCCGCCGAGGCGAAGAAGCAGGCCGACCGCCGCGCGCATCTGCAAAGCTTCGTGGACCGCTTCCGGGCCAAGGCCTCCAAAGCCCGCCAGGCGCAGGCCCGGGTCAAGATGCTGGCCAAGATGGATCCGATCACCGCCCCCGAGGAAGCCAAGTTCCACCGCTTCGGCTTTCCGCAGCCCGAGGAACTGTCGCCCCCCATCATCGCGATGGAGGGGGTCGGCGTCGGCTATGACGGGCGCGCGGTGCTGCGCAAGCTGTCGCTGCGCATCGACCAGGACGACCGGATCGCGCTGCTGGGCCGGAACGGCCAGGGAAAATCCACGCTTTCGAAGCTCCTGGCCGAACGCCTGCCCGCGATGGAAGGCAGGCTGACCCGCTCGTCCAGACTGCGCATCGGCTATTTCGCGCAGCATCAGGTGGACGAACTGGACCTGGCGGAAACGCCGCTGACCCATGTCCGCCGCCTGCGCCCGGACGAGGGCCAGGCCAGGCTGCGCGCCCGGCTGGCCGGCTTTGGCCTGATGGAGGCGCAGGCCGAGACAAAGGTGGGCCAGCTTTCCGGCGGGCAGAAGGCCCGGCTGTCGCTGCTGATCGCCACCATCGACGCGCCGCACCTGCTGATTCTGGACGAACCGACCAACCACCTGGACATCGAATCCCGCGAGGCGCTGACCGAGGCGCTGAACGACTATACCGGCGCGGTGGTGCTGGTCAGCCACGACATGCACCTGCTGGCGCTGGTCGCGGACCGGCTGTGGCTGGTCAAGGACGGCGCGGTGGCCCCTTACGACGGCGACCTGGACGATTACCGCCGCTTCCTGCTGGGCGGGGACGAGCCGAAGGCGGTCGAGGAAAGGCCCAAGGCCGCCCCGAAGCGCGCCCCCCGCGACGAGCTGCTGGCGCTCCGCGCCGAGGTCCGCCGGGCCGAGGAGCGCGTCCAGAAGCTGACGGACATGCTGGAAAAGCTGGACGTGAAGCTGGCCGACCCGATGCTTTACAACGACCCGCACGAGGCGAAGCGGTGGTCCGCCAAGCGCGCCGAGGCGGTGCAGGCCATGGCGCGGGCCGAGGATCTGTGGATGGCCGCGCTTGAAAACCTGGACGGGGCCGAGCGCGGATAGCTGTTGCCCAAATGCGCCGCCCCGGCAATGATGACGGCGGGACGGCGCGTCGCGCCTTGTGCGGATCGACGATTCGACCCTAGGAAGCGGGGACATCCCGCCGACCCTCCCTGAAGGATCCGACCATGAAACACATGCTGGCCCTTGCCGTTCTTGCCGCATCCGCTGCCACGGGTGCCCATGCGCAGGATTTCGGCTTTGCTGGCCGCGAATTCTCGGTCGATCTGGGGGTCGGCGTGGATGTGGGCCCCGATTATCCGGGTTCCGACGATGCCGAGGCGGGGCCCTGGCTGATCTGGCGCAACGCGGGCTTCGGCACGCCGGGAACCAATGAAAGCGAAGGCTTCGCGATTTCCCCGTCCTTCAACACGGTGGGCGAACGCGAGGCGTCGGACAACGGCGACCTGGCGGGGATGGAGAACATCGACCGCGCCTACGAACTGGGGTTGAGGGTCAGCTACGGCACCGGCCCGTTGACGGCCTTCGGATCGGTCCGCAGGGGGTTCGACGGCCACGAGGGCGTGACCGGAGAGATCGGGGCCAAGTACCGCACCGACCTGTCGGACCGGGTGTCGCTGTGGTCGGGCCTGTCGCTGGGTTATGGCAACGGCGATTACAACGACACCTATTTCGGCGTCGACCCGGCCGAGGCCCTTCCCCGCCGCCCCGCCTACGACATCGGCGGCGGCTTCAACAAGGCCTCGATCACCTTCGAGGCGCGCTATGCCCTGACCGAAAACCTCGCCGTCTTGGGCGAGGTCGAATACGGCAAGCTGATCGGCGACGCGGCGGACAGCCCGGTCGTGCAGGACGAATACCAGCCCTCGCTGAAGCTGGGCATCGTGCGCAGGTTCTCGTTCGGGTTCTGATCGCGCAGAGTTCGCGAAAAGGGCCGCGGCGGGAACCGCGGCCTTTTGCATCGGCGCATTGCCCTTGGATCAGGAACATGTCCCGTGCAAGCGGGGCGGGAGGTCATGGCTATGGACGAGGTCGCACGCGGGAACGACTGTTTCGTGGCGTGGCGTGGCGTGGCGTGGCGTGGCGTGGCGTGGCGTGGCGTGGCGTGGCGTGGCGTGGCGTGGCGTGACGTGACGTGGCGGATCTGGACGGCCGCACGGTCAGTATGGATCGTCTGTTCGACAAGATGTCGGCGCGGCTTGATAGCATAAACCGGCATGGGCATGGCGACGGGCACTGATGATCTGGACCGGCTCCGCGCCGAAACGAACAGGCTCAATGCCGAGAACTTGCTGCGTTGCCGGAACGGCGTTCCCGATCGCTGCGCTTCGGGGATCCCGATCACCTTGTCGATGGCTCTGACAGGTTTCCCGATCGCAAGCGACTTGTGATCCTGGTTCCAGGATCCTTGCTGCCGACAACAGGAACAAAGTCATGCGTGTCGAGGTTTGGAGCGGGTGAAGGGAATCGAACCCTCGTATTCAGCTTGGGAAGCTGCTGCTCTACCATTGAGCTACACCCGCGTGAGGCTTTCGCTACCGCATGGGACGCGCGGCGTCAAGCGTCAGACCAGGCCCATTTCCGCCAGCGCCGCCGCCATCTGCGGCGGCAGGGCGGCGTCGCCCGCGCGGCCGCGCGGCATGTCGGCGGGGGCGTCTTTCGCATCCAGATAGCGCCAGCCCTGGAAGGGCCGGCGGGGCACGGCGGTGACGGAAATCAGGTCGCGGTCCAGGATCAGGGCGCAGCGGCGGATGCCGTCGTCGTGGCGGTGTTCGTCCAGCCGCACGATCCGCTGGCGGGCCAGCATCACGCCCTTGAACACCCAGAAGATCGACCCGCCCGTCAGCAGTTCCTCCTCGCGCTTGGGCCACATGCGGGTGACGTGAACGGCATGTCCGTCGCCGAAGCGGCGCTGCCAGTCGGCCAGATCGTCGGGGCCTTCGGCGCCCACGCAAAGCTTCATAAGGTGGAGTTGTGCTGACATGGCCGCAAGATAAGGGGTGCCCGGCGGCGTCACAAGGCCGCCGCAAAAGGAAAAGGCCGCGCGGAACGGCGCGGCCTTTCCAAAGCGCGAAAGGGAACGGTCAGAGCTCGTCCAGGGCCTCGACGGCCTTCTCCAGTTCTGCCTTGGTGACGGTCTTTTCCTCGACCTTGGCCTGCTCGGCGATGTGATCGACGACCTTGTCCTCGAAGATCGGGGCGCGCAACTGCTGCTGCACGGCCTGGTTCTGCTGGACGAACTCGAAGAAGGCGCGTTCCTGGCCGGGATACTGGCGGGCGGCGCGCAGCACGGCCTGGGTCATCTCCTGGTCGGTGACGGTCACTTCGGCCTTTTGGCCGATCTCGGCCAGCAACAGGCCCAGGCGGACGCGGCGCTCGGCCAGCTTCTTGTGCTCCTCGGTGGGCTCGATGCTGCCGTGGTTGTGGTCGTGGACCTCGGGGTTTTCCTCGTGCCACAGCTGATGGGCGATCTGGTGCGCCTCGGCCTCGACCAGCGATTCGGGCAGGTCGAACTTCACCTTCTCGTCCAGCTGGTCCAGCAGGGACCGCTTCAGGATCGCGCGGGCGGCGCCGGCATATTCCTGTTCCAGACGGCCGGCGATCTGCTTTTTCAAAGCCTCCAGATCCTCGGCGCCGAACTTCTTGGCCAGCTCGTCGTCGATGGCGGCTTCCTTGGGTTCCTTCACCGCCTTCACGGTGCATTCAAAGGTGGCTTCCTTGCCCGCCAGGTGCTGGGCGCCGTATTCCTCGGGGAACTTGACGGAAACGGTCACGTTGTCGCCTTCCTTGGCGCCGACAAGCTGATCCTCGAAGCCGGGAATGAAGCTGTTCGAGCCCAGAACCAGCGGGTAATCCTCGCCCGCGCCGCCCTCGAAGGCCTCGCCATCGACAAAGCCCTTGAAGTCGATCACCACCTGGTCGCCGCTTTTGGCCTTGCTGCCCTTTTTGCGGTCCTCGAAGGACTGCGCGGATTTCGCCAGGTTCTCGAGCGCCTCGTTGATCGCGGTCTCCTCGGCGGGCACGGTCAGCTTTTCCAGGGTCAGGCTGGACAGGTCCACCTCGGGGATCGGGGGCAGCGCCTCGTAGGAGACGTTGACAACCACGTCGTCGCCTTCCTTCCAGCTTTCGCCGTTCTGCATCTCGACCTTGGGTTGGGTCGCGGGGCGGTCGCCGGATTCGTCCAGGTGCTTTTTCAGCGCGCCGTCGATGGCTTCCTGCATGGCGTCGCCCAGGATGCGCGGGCCGAACTGCTTCTTCAGCATGGCCATCGGCACCTTGCCCTTGCGAAAGCCCTTCATCTCGACTTCGGGCTGCGCTTCCTTCAGCTTCGCATCGACCGTCGCGGCCAGATCGGCTGCCGGCAGGGTGAACTGGTAGCCCCGCTTGAGACCTTCGTTCCGGGTTTCCTTGACCTGCATCATCGTCCTCGTGCCATAAGGGCCGCCACAGCCGGGGCGGCCTGAAAAATTCCCGCCCTTCTAGTCGCGGGGGCGCGCGGCTGCAAGCGGAACTGCGGCGCGGGCCGGGGCGTTGATGCCGGACCGTCCCTTCACATGCCGCAGGCCCGCCATGACCCGTATCAGCGCCATCCTTGCCACCAGTCTTCTTGCGTTCAGTGCGGCCTGGGCGCAAACCGCCCCGGTTCCCGCCGTCGACCAGCCGCGCGCCGTGAACGAGGCGCCCGCCGCGCGGACCGAGGTGCAGGGCCAGTCGGGCGAGGGCGCGTGTCCGACAGCCGACGCGGTGGCGCAGCCCGCAACTCGGCCGCAGCCGGGCGCGGGCGGGACAGATCCCAACAACACCGGCTCGACCGGGTGGACCGGCGGCACGGGCGGTTCGCAGATCGGCACGAACGCGCAGGGGGCCGTGCCGGCCTCGCCCACCTGGCAGCCTCCCACGGCAAGGGGGCTGGATCTGGCCGGCCGGGCCGAGCCTGCCGCGATGCAGGCCGCCCCGGATTGCTGATCGGTTCAGGATTTCTGATCAGTTCAGAACCGGGGGCTGCGGTTCGGCATCGTCCAACCGCAGGCGCAGCCCGTCGCGGTTGAAGAATTCCCCGTCGCGGATCAGCGTCCGGTCGCCGTTCAGGGCGCGGACAAGCTGGTCCAGCCGGTCGCGGGCGATGTCGTCGGCCACCAGCCCCTCGCGCCCGGCCCGGAACATCACGACGCCGTTCCAGGGCGCGCCGGATCCGTCCAGATGGGCGGCCATGTCCGGCCAGCGGATCTCGTCCCCGATCACATGCAGATGCGCGGATTTCAGCAGGTCCACGCGCCCGCCCTCGATGCCCAGCAGCACGATCAGCACGGTGAATCCGTCCGTTTCGGCATAGGTCGCCCGCACCCAGTCGTCGAAATCGGTGTCGCTCATGGCTGGCCTTCGGATCGTGGCGGAAGGGAATGGGAGTCGAACCCACCCGGGACAGTCTCGCTGCCCCAACCGGAGTTGAAGTCCGGCCGCCCCACCGGGGACGATTCCCTTCCAGACGCGCCGAACAGGTCGGCGCGATGGGGGTTGATGCGCCGTAAATCGCCCCGGCGCAAGGTCAGGCCGTGGCGGTCGAAGAAATCGAGGATCTCGATGGCGACCTTGCGGCCGTTCTGGACCCGGTCGCGGAAAGCGGGGGCGGTGAACCAGCCGTCGGGGGCCTGCGCCGCGACATCGTGGATGATCGACACCATTTCCGCCGTGACGGTGCGCGCGAAGAAATGGTCGTGGGCGATCTGGTCGGTGCGGCCCAGCTTTTGCGTCAGGCGCAGGATCCGGCGGACCTCGCGTTCGTCGATCCCCATCTCGGTGGCAAAGTCGCGCACGCGCGGCGGACGAAAGCGGCTGTCGCCCAGCAGCGCCGGGGCGATGCGGTCCCACAGGGCCTCGTCCTCGGGCGTCAGGCGGACCTCGTGGCCGGGCAGTCGGACAAAGGCGCCCTCAAGGGTGGCGCGGCCTGCGTCGGACTGGGCGCGCAGGAAGGCGAGAAAGGCCTCCTTCGGCAGGCGCGGTTGCAGTTGCAGGCGCAGGCGCTCGCGGCCAAGGCCCGGCAGGTCGGGGTTGTCCTCGTGGAACTGCGACAGGATGGCGGTCAGCCCCGCTTGCAGCGCGTCCAGCATCCCGCGGCCGATCGCCAGATCGGCGATGGTGGCCGCACCGGCATCGCGGACGGCTTGCGCCAGCGCGGGCCGGGACAGGCTGCGGTCGCGGGCGAAGGCGGGCAGATCGACTGGGGCCACGGCCAGCATGGCCGACAGCGCGGCACCGGGGTTTTCGGCGCGGGCGGCGTCGATCAGCGCCAGCCGGTCCGGTGTCCGGCGCTTGCGGGCGGGCGGGCGCAGATCCAGGAAGCGCCCGCCGCCGATGGTCCGGCTGGCCGAGACATCGCGCAGGATGAAGCGGTCATGCACCGCCGCGGCAACGGCCCGGTCCAGCACGATCTGCACCGGGCCGCCGCCGCCGGGCCGGATGGGGTCCGACAAGGGAACGATGCGCGCGCCCGCCTCGACCGCGTGGCTGTGCAGGCGGGCGGGAAACCAGGTGCCGATGGGCTTGGGTTCCGAGTCCAGCACCGTCAGCCAGCCGTCGATGCGGTCGGTCGGCGCGTACAGCGCGGGGGCCAGCACCACGTCGCCGCGCCGGATGGCGTCCTTGCCGACCGCCTCTCCGGCCAGGTTCAGCGCGCAACGCTGTCCGGCCGGCCCTTCGGTCGCGGGGCGGTTCTGGGCATGGATGGCGCGGATGCGGGCGGCCAGCCCGGTGGGACTGACCACAACGAGATCGCCCACGGCCACGCGCCCGGTCAGGACGGTGCCGGTCACGACGGTGCCCGCGCCGGACAGGGTGAAGCTGCGGTCCACGGCCAGCCGCGGGGGGCCGTCGGCGTGGCGGGCGGCGGTTTCCCTCTCGGCCGCGGTCAGGGCGGCGCGGAGGGCGTCGATGCCCTCGCCCGTCAGAGAGGAGACCGGCAGGATCGGCGCGTCGTGCAGGGCGGTACCGGCCAGCGCCTTTCGGATTTCCGCCGCGACCGTCGCCCGCCGGGGCGCGTCAGCCAGATCGGCCTTGGTCAGCGCCACGATGCCGCGCGTGATGCCCAGCAGGTCCAGGATCGCCACATGCTCGCGCGTTTGCGGCATCACGCCGTCGTCGGCGGCCACCACCAGCAGCGCCAGGTCGATGCCGCCCGCCCCCGCCAGCATGGTGTGGATCAGGCGTTCGTGCCCCGGCACATCGACAAAGCCCGTGACCGCGCCGCCGCCAAGGTCGGCATAGGCGAAGCCCAGGTCGATGGTGATGCCGCGGGCTTTTTCCTCGGCCAGGCGGTCGGCGTCGGTGCCGGTCAGCGCCTTGACCAGGGCCGTCTTGCCGTGGTCGATATGCCCCGCCGTGCCGACGATCATGCCGACAACGCGTCCAGCAGGTCGCTGTCGCGGTCCAGCGTCCGCAGGTCCAGGATCAGCGCGCCGTCGCGGATATGGCCGACAACGGGCCGGGGCAGGGCGCGCAGCCGCGCCGCCAGCCGGTCGGGCGCGTCGCCGCCCGCGCCCGTGATCCGCAGCCCGGCGGACGGGATGGTGTCCGTGGGCAGCGACCCCGACCCGATCTGGCTGGCGCAACCGGTCGCGGTCACGGCGAAATCCGGCAGCAGCGCGGCCACCTGCGGGGCCAGCCGCGCCGCCTGGGCGGCGATGTCGGGTTGCGGGCGCGACAGGTGGCGCAGCACGGGCAGGCGTTCGGCCAGCCGGTCGGGGTCGCGGTACAGACGCAAGGTCGCCTCCAGCGCCGCGATGCGGATCTTGTCCAGGCGGACGGCGCGTTTCAGCGGATTCCTGTTGATCTGCGCGATCAGGTCGCGGCGGCCGACGACAAAGCCCGCCTGCGGTCCGCCCAGCAGCTTGTCGCCGGAAAAGGTGATCAGGTCCGCGCCCTCGGCCACCGCCTCGGCCACGGTGGGCTCGCGGCGCAGACCGTAAGCGGCCAGATCGGCCAGCGACCCGGAGCCGAGATCGTTCAGCAGCACCACGCCCGCCTTTTTCGCGATCTGCGCCAGGTCGGGGGCGGGGACTTCGGCGGTAAAGCCCTCGATCCGGTAGTTCGAGGTGTGGACCTTGAGGATCAGTCCCGTCTCGGCCGTGATCGCCCCTTCGTAGTCGCGGGGATGAGTGCGGTTGGTGGTGCCGACCTCGACCAGATGCGCCCCGGCGCGCGCCATGATGTCGGGCATCCGGAACGCCCCGCCGATCTCGATCAGTTCGCCGCGCGACACGATGGCCTGCCGGCCCTGGCCGAAGGTGTTCAGCGCGATCAGCACGGCGGCGGCGTTGTTGTTGACGATGGTGGCGTCCTCGGCCCCCGTCAGTTCGCAAAGAAGCCCGCGCAGGTGGTCGTCGCGCTGTCCGCGCCCGCCGGTGTCGAGGTCGAATTCCAGGGCCAGCGGCGCGGCCATGGCGGCGCTGGCGGCGGCGATGGCGTCATCCGCCAGAATGGCGCGGCCCAGGTTGGTGTGCAGAACGGTGCCGGTCAGGTTCAGCATCGGGCGCAGCCGGGACTGCGCGGCGGCCGCCAGGTCGGCGGCCAGCAGATGCGGCAGGCGCGCGGCCTCGGCGCCGCCGTCGGCGCCGCCCTTGATCGCGGCCCGGGCGGCGTCCAGCCGGGCGCGCAGGGCGCCTGTCACCGCCGCGCGGCCGTGGCTGTCGATCAGCGCCTGCCCCAGGGGGGACAGCAGCACCTGATCGACCGAGGGCAGGGCGCGGAAGCCCGTCATCAATAGCCCGCGATAAAGGGGTTGAAGCCGCCGCGCCGGAAATCCGTGTCCTTCATCAGCATGTCCAGGCCCAGGCTGGACACGTCGTCGGCAATCGGGTCCAGGCTGGGGTTCTTGTTCTGATAGAGGATCTTCACCCAACTGCCGCATTCGCCGCACAGTTCCGCCTTCACCGTCGCCTCGTCCGTTTCGACGCTGCGATAGCTGATGCCCTTGGTGGAACCGCAGCAAAGGCAGACCACGCGCACCTCGTTCCACCGGGTCGCGCAGCAGCCGCAGGTCGCATAGCGGGTGCTTTCGATGCCCGCCGCGCCCATCACGGAGGAGGTGGCCGGCCGCCCGCCGCAGGTCGGGCAGGTGCCCGTCCCGATCCTGACCAGTCGCGTCGCGTCCAGCGTGGCCGCCAGCTGCGCCAGATGCACCTGCACCGCCGCGGCGACGAACAGGTGCGGGGCGGCGCTGTCGTCCGGGATGCGGTCCGACAGGATGTTGTCCAGAAGCCAGTGCCGATCGGCAATCCCCGCCGCCGTCACCGCCGACAAGGCCAGCCGCGCGGGTTCGGGCATGTCCAGCGACGCCGCCTCGGCAAGGAAGCGGTCCAGCGTGGCGTGCATTCCTTCGTCCGCCGCCAGGGCCGCGCGGTCGATGGGGGGCATGCGGCTTTCGCGGGCGATGCGGATGCGGTCGGCGGGAACCGGCGTCACGGCGGGCAGGTCGCGCGCCAGCCGCGCCTGCAAGCCGGTCAGGTCCGCCAGAAACCGCAGAAAGGGCGCCAGATTGCCGCCATGATCCGCCAGAAAGGCGAACCGCCCGGCGCGCTTGTCGAAAAGCGCCGCGGCATCGGGCAAAAAAGCCAGCGGCGCCGTGGGGACGCCGCCGATGACCGAAGGATCGGGATTGAGAGTGCTGTTCATGTTTTCTCCGGGCCGGACCGGCCACTTGCCGTTCGGGCTATTCTGCCGGGCCGTTCGAACGCCGTCCAGCCAGTTCGCGCAGCCATTTGCGGTGGTGGCGATAGGCCCAACCGCCGGTGACGGTGCCCCGCGTCATCGCCCGCAGGGTGCCGCGCGTCCAGAAGGCCGCATAGACATGCAGGATGAAGACCAGGATGATCGCCACCGCCGCCAGCGAATGGGTCAGCACCGCCCAGCGGCGGATGGGGATCGTCACCAGTTCGCCGAAGAACTGTTCCCAGATCATCACGCCCGAGACGATCAGCACGACAATCAGGATCGTCATGGCCCAGAAGATGAACTTCTGCCCGGCATTGTACTTGCCAAGCTCGGGCAGGTTCTCCTCGTTGCCCTTCATCACGTCGCCGATCTGCGCGACCCAGGTGGTATCCTCGGGTTTGGGCAGGTTCAGACGCCACAGCTGAACGAACATCACCATGAAGCTGACGAACAGCACCACGCCGATGACCGGATGCAGCCAGCGGGCGTTCTGCCCGCCGCCGAACAACCCGGTCAGGAAATACAGCGACGGGTGGAAGAACGCCAAGCCAGAGATCAGCAGCAGGATCAGCGTGACCGCCGTGATCCAGTGGTTCGCCCGGATGAAGCCCCGGTAGCGGCTGACCGTCACCGGCTTGACGGATTCGATCCGGTCGCCCGGTTCGGAATAGATCGGGCGTGGCATCACACATTCTCTCCGTCGTCGGCGGACCGCACCAGCTTCTCGGCCTCGCGCTCCTCGTGCTCGGCCACCTTGTTGGCGCGGGCGAAGATGCCGTGGATCGCGGCGCCGACCGCAGCCACCCCCATCACCGCCAGACCGGCGGTCTTGGTGATCCCCTTCCAGCCTTCCACCACCGGCGAGATGCGCGGATTGTCCGGCAGCCCGTCATAGATCGAGGGTTTGTCCGCATGGTGCAGCACATAAAAGACATGCGTGCCGCCGACGCCGGGGGGATCGTAGATCCCGGCATTGTCGTAGCCGCGGGACTTCAGATCCTCGACCCGTTCGTTGGCGTGCGCGATCATGTCGTCCTTGGTGCCGAAGACGATCGCCTGCGTGGGGCAGGCCTTGGCGCAGGCCGGGCCCTGGCCCACGGCCACGCGGTCGGAACACAAGGTGCATTTGTAGCTCTTGTGATCGACCTTGCTGATGCGGGGGATGTCGAAGGGGCAGCCGGTCACGCAATAGCCGCAGCCGATGCAGTTCTCGTGGATGAAATCGACGATGCCATTGGAATACTGCACGATGGCGCCGGGCGCCGGGCAGGCCTTGAGGCAGCCCGGATCCTCGCAATGCATGCAGCCGTCCTTGCGGATCAGCCATTCCAGGTTGTCGGTTTCCGGGTTCACCCATTCGGTGAAGCGCATCAGGGTGAACATGTCGGGCGTCAGGTCGTGGGGGTTCTCGTAAATCCCCACGTTCTCCTCGACCTCGGGCCTTGTGTCGTTCCACTCGATGCAGGCCGACTGGCAGGCCTTGCAGCCGATGCATTTGGACACGTCGATCAGCTTGGCGACCTTTGTCAGCTGCCGTTCGGGCTGCGGCACGTCCTTGGTGGCCGAGATGCGGACCACGTCGGAAGGCAGCAGGTTCGACCCGACGGGCTGAACCGGCGGGTTGGAAACCGCCGTTCTGGGTTGGGGCGCGGTTTCGCTCATGCCACCGGCTCCTCGGCTGAGGGTTCGATATTGACCATGAAGGCCTTGAATTCAGGCGTTTCCACGTTCGCGTCGCCGACCTGCGAAGACAGGCTGTTCGGGCCGAAGCCCTTGCGCGCCGCGCCCATGAAGCCCCAGTGCAGCGGGATGCCGATCACGTGAACGGTCTTGCCGTCGATCTGCATCGGCCGGATCCGCTTGGTCACGAGAGCCTTGGCCCAGACCTCGCCCCGCTTGCTCCAGACGCGGACGCGGCCGCCCCGCTCGATGCCCCGCTCGGCCGCCAGCTCCTCGCTGATCTCCACGAAGAACTCGGGCTGCAACGCGGCGTTCACCGGGTTGTGCTTGGTCCAGTAGTGGAAATGCTCGGTCAGGCGGTACGAGGTCGCGACGCAGGGGAATTCGGGATCCCCGATGGCCGCGAACTTCTCGGCATCGGATTCGAAGACCCGCGCCACGGGGTTGCCCCGCATCCGCGCGTTGAACGGGTTGGCGATGGGGGCCTCGAAAGGCTCCATATGCGTGGGGAAGGGGCCGTCCCGCATCATGCCCCGGCTGAACAGGCGCGAAACGCCTTCGGGGTTCATGATAAAGGGATGGACCTCGCCCGGCTTGGCCGTGACCGGGATGTCCGGCACGTCATAGCCTTCCCATTTCTCGCCCGTCCATTCGATGATCTTGCGCGACGGATCCCAGGGCCTGCCCTGCGGATCGCAGGACGCGCGGTTGTACAGGATCCGACGGTTCGCGGGCCACGAAAAGGACCAGTTGAGAAAGGCGCCGGTGTCGCCGGGGTCCGAGTTGTCCCGCCGCGCCATCATGTTGCCGGCCTCGGTCCAGCTGCCGGCATAGATCCAGCAGCCGCCCATGGTGGTGCCGTCGTCGCGGTAATGCCCGAAGCTGGCAAGCTGCTGCCCGGCCTCGGCCACGACCTTGGCGGGATCGGCGGTGTCGTAAACGGTCGCCAGCGCGCGGCCGTTCATTTCCTTGGCCAACTCGTCGGGCATCGGCTCGTTCGGGTCGGCATAGTCCCAGGTCAGGTTCAGGATCGGGTCGGGGAAAACCCCGCCTTCCTCCTGGTAAAGCTTTCTCACCCGCTGGAAGATGTTGGCCATGATCCAGGTGTCGTGCTTGGCCTCGCCCGGCGGGGTCGCGCCCGCCCAGTGCCATTGCAGCCAGCGGCCCGAGTTGACCAGCGCGCCCTCGTCCTCGGCGAAGCAGGTGGTGGGCAGTTCCAGAACCTCGGTCTGGATGGACGCGGTGTCCACGTCGTTGTGGACGCCGTGGTTTTCCCAGAAATGCGAGGTTTCGGTGGCCAGCGGATCCATGACCACCAGCATCTTCAGCTTGGAAAAGGCCTCGGTCAGCTTGCCGCGGTTGGGGAAGGACAGGATCGGGTTGAAGCCCTGGCAGAAATACAGGTTCACCTTGCCGTTCGCCATCAGCTCGAACATGCGCATCCCGTCATAGGCGGGCACGTCGAGCTTCGGCAGATAGTGATAAGCCCAGTCGTTTTCGGCCGTGGCGGCATCGCCCCACATGGCCTTCATGAAGCTGACCATGAACTTGCTGTAGTTCTGCCAATAGCTGGTCTGGCCCGGCAGGATCGGCTTGAAGCCGCGGGTGGACATGTAGGTCGCCCAGTCCGCTTCCTTTTCCGTCGGGATGTTGAGGTATCCCGGGATCAGGTTCGACATCAGCCCGATGTCAGTCAGGCCCTGGATATTGGAATGGCCCCGCAGCGCGTTCATGCCGCCGCCCTGGACGCCGATGTTGCCCAGGATCAGTTGCAGCATCGCCATGCCGCGGATGTTCTGCGCGCCCTTGGAATGCTGGGTCCAGCCAAGCGCATACATCGAGGTCATGTTTTTCGTCGGCGTCGAGCATTCGCCGATCATGCCGCAGATGTCGAGGAACTTGTCGCGCGGCGTGCCGCAGATGCGCTCCACGAATTCGGGGGTGTAGGCGTCCACATGCGCCTTGAGCAGGTTCCAGACGCAGCGGGGATCCCGAAGCGTGGGGTCGGTCTGCACAAAGCCGTCCGGTCCCAGCTTGTAGTCCCAGGAGGACTTGTCGTAGTCGCGCTTTTCCTCGTCATAGCCGGTGAAAAGCCCGTCGGACCAGCCGAACTCGTCCTTCACCAGGAACGAGGCGTTGGTGTAGTTGCGGACGTATTCCCACTGCACCTTGTCGTTTTCGATGCACCAGCGGATCACGCCCATCAGGAACACGATGTCGCTGCCCGGACGGATCGGCGCATAATAGTCCGACACGGAGGCCGTGCGGGTATAGCGCGGATCGACCACGATCAGCTTGGCGCCGCGATGCGCCTTGGCCTCGGTCACCCACTTGAAGCCGCAGGGATGCGCTTCGGCGGCGTTGCCGCCCATGACGACCACGAGGTCGGTGTTCTTGATGTCGGTCCAGGAGTTGGTCATCGCTCCACGGCCAAATGTCGGGCCCAAACTGGACACCGTGGGGCCGTGTCAGACGCGCGCCTGGTTGTCGAATCCGACGATCCCCATGGACCGGACCGTCTTGTAGGTCAGCCATGCGGTTTCGTTTGTCGTTGCCGATGCCGCCAGAAAGCCGGTCGTCGTCCAGCGGTTGACGGGCACGCCCGCCTCGTTGGTCTGGATGAAGTTGGCGTCGCGGTCGGTCTTTATCGCGCGGGCGATCTTGTCCAGCGCCTCGTCCCAGGTGATGTCCTGGAATTCGCCGGCCCCCGCGGCGCGATAGCGCGGCTTGGTCAGGCGCGTCGGCGCATGGACGAAATCCTTCAGCGCCGCGCCCTTGGGGCAGAGCGTGCCGCGGTTCGTCGGGTGGTCCGCGTCGCCCTCGATATGGATCAGCTCGGCGGTTTCGCCCGCCTTCACGTCACCCTTGGAATACATGATGATCCCGCAGGCGACCGAGCAGTAGGGGCAGGTGTTGCGCGTTTCCGTGGTCGTGGCCAGCTTGAAGGCGCGCACATGCGCCTGTTCCGCCGCCTCGGCCTCGCCGAAGCCCATGGCCCCCAGCGACGTCGCCGCAACCCCCGCACCCGCCAGCCGTAAGAAGCCGCGGCGCGAAAGGTCGATGTTCATAACCCCTCCTGCTGCCTGTCGATAGATAGGTACCGGGGAAGTTTGCTGACCGGACGGTCAAAAGTCAAGACGGGAAAGCAGCCTGAGGAAAGGGCCGGAGTCCTGAAGACCGACTAAAAAGTTTAATAAAATCATCTGGATATCAGGTGTTGATGGAACAGGCGCTTTTCTGCAGACAGGGCTTGTTTCATCCTTGAGGGTTCTCATGTTCAAACCGATCATTGCCGCCTGCGCCATCCTGTCGATGGCGGGCTGCGCAACCATTACGCGCGGATCGAACGACACGCTTGTCGTCAACTCGACCCCCACCGGGGCGCAGGTGAAAATGAGCGACGGGCAGACCTGCAACAACACGCCCTGTTCGTTCAAGGTGCCGCGCAAGTCCGAACTCAACGTGCTGGTCACGAAAGAGGGCTGCAAGCACCAGCAGATCCGCGTCACGAACCGGGTGGCCCCCGGCGGCAGCGCCGCGATGGCGGGCAACGTGTTCGTCGGCGGAATTATCGGCGCGGGCGTGGACGCCAGCAGCGGCGCGATGCTGGACTTGGTGCCAAACCCGGTCGAGGTGACGCTGGACTGCCGCTGAAGCACGACGGGGACCGGGCTGCGCTTGGCGCGGCCTGCGACCTGGGCACCGGGGATTTCTGGTGCGCGGCGAGGGACTCGAACCCCCACGCCGGAGCGGTTGGACCTAAACCAACTGCGTCTACCAATTCCGCCAGCCGCGCACACGCCCAGCCTTACGCCGGGACGGGCGGGGCGGTCAACGGGTCATCGCGGCGGCGATCCGCGCCGCAAGGCGGGCGTTGTTCAGGACAAGGGCGATGTTGGAGGCGAGAGACCGCCCCTCGGTCAGTTCGAAGATGCGTTGCAGAAGAAAGGGCGTGACCTCCTTGGCGGCGATGCGCCGGGCTTCGGCCTCGGACAGGGCCTGCTCGATGAAAGGGCCGATCACGTCGGCGGGGATCTCGGCCTCCGGCGGGATGGGGTTGGCGACCAGTTGCCCGCCTTTCAGGCCAAGGCGCGCGCGCATGGCGGCGGCGGCGGCGATCTGGTCCGCGCTGTCCATGCGCAGGGGCGCCCTGATGCCGCTGGACCGCGACCAAAAGGCGGGCAGCTCGTCCTGACCATAGGCGATCACCGGGACGCCCAGGGTTTCCAGCACCTCCAAGGTCTTGGGCAGGTCCAGGATCGCCTTGGCGCCCGCAGCCACCACCGTGACCGGCGTTTGCGCCAGTTCCCGCAGGTCGGCGGAAATGTCGAAGCTGGTTTCCGCCCCGCGATGCACGCCGCCGATGCCGCCGGTGGCAAACACGCGGATGCCCGCCAGACGCGCGCAGATCATCGTTGCGGCGACAGTGGTGGCGCCGGTGCGGCCATTCGCCAGGCAGACGGCCAGATCGGCGCGCGACAGCTTCATGGCCTGGTCCGAGGGCGTCTGCGCCAGGGCCTGCAAGGCGCCGTCCGTCAGCCCCGCATGGATCTGCCCGCCCATCACGGCGACGGTGGCGGGCACCGCGCCGCCGTCGCGGATCGCCTGCTCTACCTGGCGCGCCATGTCCAGGTTCTGCGGATAGGGCATACCGTGGGTGATGATCGTCGATTCCAGGGCCACGACCGGACGGCCGGCGGCAAGCGCGTCCCCGACTTCGGGCGAAAGGGTGAGGGGGGCGGTCATGGGACGTCCTTTCCAGAAACATGGGCGGCGGCGGCCTCGACGGCCTGGCGCAGGGCCGCGTCGCGCGGCCGGCCCGCCAGTTCGGCGGCCAGATGGGCCGCAAGGAAACAGTCTCCGGCCCCGGTCACGCGGGCCACGGCGACGGGCGGCGGGGGGCAGGTCAGGGCGGGCGCGCCAGCCATCGCCTCGGCCGCGGGGCGGGGACCGTCGGTCACAAGCACGCGCGCCGCGCCGCGCGCCACCACGGCCTGCGCGGCGGTGGCGGCGTCGGAACAGGCGCGGCCCGCGAGGATCTCGGCCTCGAGCCGGTTGAGATAGAAGCAGCCGCGGCGGGCGGCGATCAGGGACTCCAGCCGCTCGGCCTTGCCGGGGCTGGCGGGAACCACGCGCAGGTCGGCCCCGGCAAGGCGGGGGTCGCGGGCAACGGCGTCCAGCAGATCGGCGGTTAGGTTGCCGTCCAGGACGACCGGGGCGGTCCAGCCCGACAGCGCGGCGTCCAGCGGCGTCAGGATCGCCGTGCCCGCGTTCTCAAGGCTGTGGACATCGGCAATGGCGGCGATCAGGCCCTCGCTGTCCTCGATGCCCATATAGGTGTCGGTGGGCAGCCCGGTGTCGCGGGCCAGATGCGCGGTGATAACGCCCAGCCGTTCGGCCTCGGCCACAAGGGCGCAGCCTTCCGGGTCGCGGCCGACGGCGGACAGGACGGCGGGGCGCAGTCCCCGGCGGGCGAGCGCCACGGCCACGTTCAGCGCCACGCCGCCGGGAATGTGGCGGATGCGGCCCGGCACGTCGGCCCCCGGCGCCATCCGGTGCGGCGCGCGGCCGATCACGTCCCACAGCATCGCGCCGATGCACAGGATGTCGGGGCGGGCGGTCATTCCTCGGTCCAGCTTTGCATCTCGGCTTCCAGAAAGCGTTCGAAATCGTCGAGGTCCACCGGATCGAACTGCCCGAAGCCCCCCATCCAGACCGAGGCCGCGCGCATCCCGTCGGGGTCCAGCTTGCACCAGGTGATCCGCCCCCGGCGTTCCTGCCGGATCAGCCCCGCCGCCGCAAGCACCGCGAGGTGCTTCGAGATGGCGGCAAGGCTCATGGCGAAGGGCGCGGCCACGTCGCTGACGGCCATGTCGTCCTCCAGCAGCATGGACAGGACGCGCCGCCGGGTGGGATCGGCCAGGGCCGCGAAGATCATGTCCAGCCGGTCGGGCAAGGGGGTGGTCATCCGTGTCCTTGGGCCGCCGCGGGCCGGAATGGTCAACTATGCGGTTGAATAATGTCGAGCCGGGCCGGGGATTGCAAGCCGCGGTCCGCAAAGGGCGGATTTTGGAATATCGTTTCAGCACAAAGGCTTGGCGGACGATCTCAGTTGCTTGACTCGGGGCGTGTTCCAACCTAGACACCCCCCCAACCGACACGGGGGCGTGACAGATGGCCGAGAAGCCCCGGAACGACGCGGACAAGGCGGCCGATGCCGCCCGCCTGCGCGAACTGGAGGAGCGGCTGTCCAGAATGACCTCGAGGCCGGAGGCGGACACGCCGATGGCGGGCTATGACAAGGCGCATGTCGCCTGGCGCATGGTCACCGAGATCGTCGCCGGCATCGTGCTGGGCGCCGGGATCGGATACGGGTTGGATTGGCTGTTCGGCACGTTGCCGGTCATGCTGATCCTGTTCATACTTCTCGGCTTCGTGGCCGGCATCAAGGTGATGATGCGCACGGCGGCCGAGCTTGGCAGCACGTCCGGCAAGCCGCCGGGCACCGACGAGAGGGACTGATCGTGGCGACAGAAGCGCAAGGCGAGGCAACCGGCCTGTCTTTCCATCCGATGGACCAGTTCATCGTGCGCCCGCTGTTCAGCGACGGTGATGTCCACTGGTACACGCCCACCAACGTGACGCTGTGGCTGTTCGCCGTGGTGCTGGCCACCCTGGCCCTGCTGGTGCTGGGCACCCGCGGCCGCGCCATCGTGCCGAACCGCAGCCAGTCCATCGCCGAGATGGCTTATGGCATGATCCACAAAATGGTGGGCGACATCGCGGGCAAGGACGGGCTGAAATACTTTCCCTACATCATGACGCTGTTCATGTTCGTGGTTTTCGCCAACTTCCTGGGCCTGCTGCCCATGGCCTTCACGGTGACCTCGCATATCGCGGTGACGGGGGTTCTGGCGCTGGCGGTGTTTCTGACCGTGACGGCCATCGGCTTCGCCAAGAACGGCGCGCATTTCCTGGATCTGTTCTGGGTCCGCTCGGCGCCCCTGGCGATCCGCCCGGTGCTGGCCGTGATCGAGGTGATCAGCTATTTCGTGCGTCCCGTCAGCCATTCCATCCGACTTGCGGGCAACATGATCGCGGGCCACGCCGTGATCAAGGTCTTCGCCGGCTTCGCGGCCATTGCCGCCGTGGCGCCCATCTCGATCATCGCGGTTGTGGGGATGTATGCCTTTGAAGTCCTGGTGGCCTTCATCCAGGCATACGTGTTCACCATTCTGACCTGCGTTTACCTCAAGGACGCGCTGCACCCGTCGCACTGAACCGGCGCGCAGCATTCCTGGCGGCGCCGACCCGCGCCGCCTTCACCCTGATTTCACCACTTCCAACCGCAAGGAGCATCATCATGGAAGGCAATATCGGAGAACTGGGCCAGTACATCGGCGTCGGCCTGACCGCCATCGGCATGGGCGGGGCCGCCATCGGTGTGGGCAACGTCGCCGGCAACTTCCTGGCGGGCGCGCTCCGCAATCCGTCGGCCGCCGCCGGCCAGACCGCCACGCTGTTCATCGGCATGGCTTTCGCCGAAGCCCTGGGGATCTTCTCGTTCCTGGTCGCGCTTCTGCTGATGTTCGCGGTCTGATCCCAAGCCATCCTTGCGGCGGGGTGGGGTTTCGCCCCGCCCCTTCGTGACTTTCAAGGCCAGGGGTTTGGCATATGATCAGCCTGTTGCAAGAGGCCGCCAGCACCGCGGCCGAACATACCGAAAGCGTGGCGTCGTCTGTCGCGCATGGCGAGACCGAGACGGCCACGGGCTTGCCCCAGCTGGATCTGACCTCCTTCGGGAACCAGATCTTCTGGCTGGTCATCGCCATGGTCGTTCTTTACTGGGTCGTCGCCAAGGTCGCGCTGCCGCGCATCGGCGCCGTCCTGTCCGACCGCCAGGGCGCCATCACCGGCGACCTGATGGCGGCCGAAGAATTCAAGCTGAAGGCGAAAGAGGCCGAAGCCGCCTATGACAAGGCCTTGGCCGACGCGCGCGCCGAGGCGGGCAAGATCGTCGCGGCGAACCGCGCGGAAATCCAGAAGGAACTGGACGCCGCCATCGCCCATGCCGATGCCGAGATCGCCGCGCGCCTCGCGGAATCCGAACAGCGCATCCGGCAGATCCGCGATTCGGCCGACAACGACGCCCGCGAGGTTGCCCGCGATGTCACCGCCGAACTGGTCCGCGCCTTTGGCGGCGTGGTCGATCAGGCTGCGGTGGACGGGGCGGTGGACAGCCGCATGAAGGGAGCCCTGCAATGAAGAAGCTTGCCGTTCTTGCCGCCGGCCTGACCGCGAGCCCGGCCTTCGCCGCGACGGGTCCGTTCTTCTCTCTGGGGAACACGGACTTCATCGTCCTGGTTTCGTTCCTGGTTTTCGTGGGCATCCTGCTGTACTTCAAGGTGCCCAGCCGGATCGGCGCCCTGCTGGACCAGCGCGCCCACGGCATCCGCCGCGACCTGGACGAGGCCAAGCGCCTGCGCGAGGACGCGCAGGAGATCTATGCCAGCTTCGAACGCCGCCAGCGCGAGGTGGCGGGCCAGGCCGAGCAGATCGTGGCCAATGCCAAGCGCGAGGCCGAGGCGCAGGCCGCCAAGGCGAAGGCCGACCTCAAGACCTCGATCGAGCGCCGCCTGAAGGCTGCCGAGGACCAGATCGCCAGCGCCGAAAGCGATGCCGTGCGCGCGGTGCGCGACCGGGCCGTGCAGGCGGCGGTGGCTGCGGCCTCGGCCCTGCTGGCGCAGCAGGTGGCGGCCGGACAGCGGTCCGCCGGGATCGACGACGCCATCGAAGACGTGGCGCGCCGGTTGAACTGACATCGGGCGGACAGTGGTCAGAAAAAACCCCCGGTCGAAAGACCGGGGGTTTCGCTTGGCGCGACCGGGCGATCAGCGGGTCGGAAAGATCAGGATCTCGACCCGGCGGTTCTGGGCGCGGCCCTGGGCGGTGCCGTTCGAGGCGATCGGCTGGTTCATGCCCTGGCCGGTCGCGACCAGCCGGGCGGGGGCCACGCCCGCGGCGGTCAAGATGCTGGCCACGGACTGGGCGCGGCGCTGCGACAGATCCATGTTGTAGGCCTGCGAGCCGGTGTTGTCGGTGTGGCCCACGACCTGCACGCGGCTGTTGGGATACTGGTTCAGGTTGCGCGCGACGGCGTAAAGATCGCTTTGCGCCTGTCCGGTAACGGCGGCCGAGTCGGTGGCGAACAGGATCCCTTCGGGCAGGATCACTTGCAGGTGGTCGCCGCGGTTGACGACCTGGACATTGCTGCTGACGGATTGTTGCAGCGCCTGCGCCTGACGGTCGAGGATATTGCCGGCGATGGCGCCCGCCGCCGCGCCCAGGATCGCGCCGCGCGCGGCGTCCCGGCCCTGGTTGTTGCGGTCGCTGTCGCGCGTGCCCGCAAGAACGGCGCCGACGGCGGCCCCGGCCAGGGCGCCCTGCTGCGTGCGGCTCATGCCGGTGGTGGTGCCGTCCATGCCGGTGGTGGGGGCGCAGGCGCCAAGCGCCACGAGGCCCGTGGCGGCAAGGATGGTGGTGACGCGAAGATTCATGGGATCGTCCTTTCCGGTCTTGCGGCGGGCGCTTAGCCCCTTGCCTTGGTGGCGGCCGCGATTCTGCGGCCGCCGGTCAACGCCGCCACGGTGGGCCAGTTTCGGGCGAAAGGGAAGCCGCGCCTTTGGGGAAGTCCTTGGACCGGCGGAACAAACCCCGCATCCGGGGCGGGGCTTGCATTGGCGGGCGGGGGCGGTCAAAAGCACGGGGCCATGGTTCAGATCCGCCGCCTGCCGCAGCCCTTGCCCTTTGTCCAGCAAGCCGCGATCTTCTCGCGCCTGGCGGAGGCGAACCCGAAGCCCGAGACCGAGCTTGAGTTCAGCAACCCGTTCACGCTGGTTGTGGCGGTCGCCTTGTCGGCGCAGGCCACGGATGTGGGGGTGAACAAGGCCACCAGGGGCTTGTTCGCGGTGGCCGACACGCCGCAGAAGATGCTGGACCTGGGGCTTGAGGGCGTGACCGGGCATATCAGGACCATCGGCCTGTTCCGCCAGAAGGCCAAGAACGTGATCGCCCTGTCGCGCATCCTGGTCGAGGAGTTCGGCGGCGAGGTTCCCGACAGCCGCGCGGCGCTGATGTCGCTGCCGGGGGTGGGGCGCAAGACGGCGAACGTGGTGCTGAACACGGCCTTCGGCCATCCCGCGCAGGCGGTCGACACGCATATCTTCCGCGTGGGCAACCGCACCCGCGTCGCGCCCGGCCGCGACGTGGACGAGGTGGAACGCGCCATCGAGGACAACGTGCCCGCGCGCTTTCAGCAGAACGCCCATCACTGGCTGATCCTGCACGGCCGCTATATCTGCCAGGCCCGCCGCCCGCGCTGCGCGGTGTGTCCCATCCACGACTTGTGCCCCTACGAGGAGAAGACCGCATGACCACCCCCTATGTGATCGGCATCGGCAATGCGGTGATGGACGTGATCTCGCCCACGGACGACGCACGGCTGGAAGCGTTGGGGGTGCGGAAGGGGATCATGCAGCTGATCGAGCGGGAACGGTCGGAATACCTGATGGCCGCGCAGGCGGACGACCACGGGCCGGGGCGCGCGCGGTCGAAGCTGGTGCCGGGCGGGTCGGTGGCGAACACACTGGCCGGGATCGGGATGCTGGGACTGCGGACCGCCTTCATCGGCCGGGTCGCCGACGATCCGCTGGGCCTGTCCTATGCCGAGCAGACCGAGGCGGCGGGAACGGTTTTCGTCAACCCTCCGGTGGCGGGCGACCAGCTGCCGACCTCGCGCAGCATCATCCTGGTCACGCCCGATGGCGAGCGGTCGATGAGCACCTATCTGGGGATTTCCGCCGAACTGGGGCCGGACGACGTGAATCCCGCCGTTTTCCAGGGGGCTGGCTGGCTGTTTCTTGAAGGATACCTGTTCGACAAGCCCAAAGGGAAAGAGGCTTTCCTGAAGGCCGCCCGGTCCTGTCACGAAGCGGGCGGGCAGGCGGGGATCGCGCTGTCCGATCCGTTTTGCGTGGACCGGCACCGCGCGGATTTCCGGCGGCTGGTGGCCGGTCCGATGGACTACGTGATCGGCAATGTCCATGAATGGCAGTCGCTGTACCAGGTCGCCGATCTGGAGGAGGCGCTGCGTCTGGCGTCCGCCGATTGCGGAACCGTGATCTGCACGCGGTCGGGCGATGACGCGATCTTGATCCGCGACGGCGAGCGGGTGACGGCGCCGGTTCATCGCGTCGTGCCGGTGGATGCGACGGGGGCGGGGGACCAGTTCGCGGCGGGGCTGATCTATGGGCTGGCCTTGGGCGTGCCGCTGGCGGTGGCGGGCCGGATGGGCTGCATCGCGGCCGCCGAGGTGATCGGCCATGTCGGGCCCCGGCCGGAGCGGGATCTGCGGGCGGATTTCCGGGCCGAAGGGCTGATCTGAGTTTTGCGTCCCGCGAAGGCCGGGGGCGCTTCGCCCCCCGGACCCCCCGAGGGTATTTCGGCAAAGGTGAATGCCTGCCGGTTTGGTTCCGCTGGCGTTGCGCGGCTCTTGCGCCGCGTGTATCAGGGCCGGAACGAATTGGCAGCTTGAAGGACATCGCGGATGCGCAGGGTTGTTGTCACCGGGTTGGGGATGGTCACGCCGCTGGCCTGTGGCGTCGAGGCCACATGGGAGCGGCTGCTGGCCGGGCAGTCCGGCGCCGGGCGGATCACGCGCTTCGATCCCAAGGACGTGGTGACGAAATACGCCTGCGAGATCCCTTTCGGCGACGGCCACGACGGCACCTTCAACCCCGACGACTGGATGGAGCCGAAGGACCGGCGCAAGGTCGACGATTTCATCCTGTACGGCATGGCCGCGGCCGAACAGGCGGTGAAGGATTCCGGCTGGGAGCCGCAGACCGAGGAAGACCGCGAGCGGACCGGCGTGATGATCGGGTCGGGGATCGGCGGGCTGACCTCGATCGCGGAAACGGCGGTGCTGATCAAGGAGCGCGGGCCCAAGCGGGTTTCGCCCTTCTTCATTCCCGGCGCGCTGATCAATCTGGTGTCCGGGCAGGTGTCGATCCGGTTCGGCTTCAAGGGGCCGAACCATGCGGTCGTGACGGCCTGTTCTACCGGCGCGCACGCCATCGGGGACGCGGCGCGGCTGATCATGCTGGGCGATGCCGACGTGATGATCGCGGGCGGGGCCGAAAGCCCGATCAGCGAGATCGGCATCGCGGGCTTCAACGCCTGCAAGGCCTTGTCCACCAAGCGCGACAACGATCCGCAGGCGGCCAGCCGCCCTTATGACGCGGACCGCGACGGGTTCGTGATGGGAGAGGGCGCGGGTTGCCTGGTGCTGGAGGAATACGGGCACGCCAAGGCGCGGGGCGCGAAGATCTATGCCGAGGTGCTGGGTTACGGCTTGTCGGGGGATGCCTATCACATCACCGCGCCTTCCGAGGATGGCGATGGCGGGTTCCGGGCCATGCGGAACGCGCTGAAGAACGCCGGGCTGGAGCCTTCGGCGATTGATTACATCAACGCGCATGGCACCAGCACCATGGCCGACACCATCGAACTGGGCGCGGTCGAGCGGCTGCTGGGCGACCATGCGAACAATGTCGTGATGTCGTCCACCAAATCGAGCATCGGGCATCTGCTGGGGGCGGCGGGCGCGGTCGAGGCGATCTTCTGCGTGCTGGCGGTGCGCGACCAGATCTGCCCGCCGACGATCAATCTGGACAACCCGGCGGTCGAGCCGAAACTGGATCTGGCCGCCAACGCGGCGGTGCGGCGCAAGGTGGATGTGGCGCTGTCGAACAGCTTCGGTTTTGGCGGCACCAACGCGTCGCTGGTGTTGGGAGCGGTCCGGGAATGATCTGGCGCAACATCGCGTCCAATTTCCTGACGCTGCTGATCGTTCTGCTGATCGCGGCGGCGGCGGCGGTGGCCTGGGCCAAGCACCAGTTCAGCGGGCCGGGGCCGAGCGCGGTGGCGCAATGCGTGAAGGTGGCGCCCGGCGCCAGCCTGAACGCGGTCAGCCAGCAACTGGTCGAACAGGGCGCGATCAGCAATTCGTATGTCTTTCGGGCGGGGACGGATTACCTGGACCGCGCGCGGGATCTGAAGTTCGGCAGCTATCTGGTGCCGCCGCACGCCAGCATGAGCCAGATCGTCGACGTGATCACGGCGGGCGGGCCGTCCACCTGCGGGACCGAGGTTCTGGTGCGCGTGGGGGTGCGGGAAAACACCGTGCTGCTGCGCGACATGAACCCCGAAACGGGCGCCTTCGAGGAAATGGCGCGCTACAACCCCGCGACCGAGGACCAGCCCGAGGCGATCGCGGCCGCCGTGGACAAGCCGGGCGCGCGGCTGCGGGTGGCCATGGCCGAGGGCGTGACCAGCTGGCAGGTGGTCGAGGCGCTGAAGGCCGCGTCCTTCCTGACCGGCGAGGTCGAGGACATCCCGGCCGAGGGCAGCCTTGCCCCCGACACCTACGAGGTCGAGAAGGGCGGCAGCCGCACCGCCCTGCTGGCCGAGATGGCGCAGCGGCAATCCGAGATCCTGGCCGCCGAATGGGAAGCGCGTCCCTTCGGCCTGCCCTATGAAACGCCCGAGGAGGCGCTGATCATGGCCTCGATCGTGGAAAAGGAGACGGGGTTGCCGGAGGAGCGGCCTCAGGTCGCCAGCGTCTTCGTCAACCGGCTGGAGCAGGGGATGCGGCTGGAGACCGACCCGACGGTGATCTATGGCGTCACCAATGGCCGGGGGGTTCTGGACCGCGGCTTGCGCCGGTCGGAACTGGCGGCGCCCACGCCCTATAACACCTATCGGATCGAGGGCCTGCCGCCGACGCCGATCGCCAATCCCGGGCGCGCGGCGATCCGGGCGGCGCTGAACCCGGACAGCACGGATTACCTGTTCTTCGTGGCCGACGGGACCGGCGGGCATACCTTTTCCCGCACGCTTCAGGAACACAACGCCGCCGTGGCGCGCTGGCGCGAGATCGAGCGGCAGCAGGGCGGCGATCCGACCAGCCCCGTGCAGGGCGACGGATAGGCGCAAGCGGTTCAAGGGGTTTGACAAAGCCCGTTCCCTTGCGCAGGCTGACGGGCAAGGGGCGGGCTTTTTCATGGCGTGAACCGCGCCGGGCCGTCGCCTTTCAGGAGGATGCGCCATGAAACTGTCCGATATGTTTTCCACCCTGGCCGAGAACGCCCGCACCTATGAACAGCGCGTGGCCGAGTGGCAGGACCAGATGACCGCCCGCAACGACGAGATGCTGGCCAGCGCGCGCAAGTGGCAGGAAACCGCCATGCAGCGCCAGGACGAGATGAACCGCCAGATCCGCGGCTATTTCGAGGAAGCGGGCGAAAACGTCCGCAACCAGTGGCAGGTCATGCAGTCCACCTGGGAGGACCAGTTCCAGAAGATGCGCGAAAAGGGCGAGGAAATGCGCGCGCAGGCCATGAAGTCGGGGCATTTCCCCGAATGGGCCGAGGCCTATGCCGCGCAGATGGTGGGATTCGCGCAGAAGATGCAGGACGAGGCGGCCAACGCCATTGCCGCCGCGACCGAGGCGCGGGGCAAGAACAAGGGCACCAAGGACGTGTGAGCGGCGGATCCCGTTGCGCCTGCCGGGCCGGTTCCGGCAGGTGTTGCGTGGGGTGTTGCGCAGGTCAAGTGATTGTCCGAAATGATTTATCCTTGGTTGACCGTGCGCCCTGCGGTTTAGCGATTGACTTACCGAACGCCCTGAAGTAGAACATTCACATGCTGGGAAAAGTGGGCAAGCGGCCGGGGGGCGACCCTTGGGGCCGCTTTTTCAGTTTTCGGCTCGTGCGGACAGGACACGAGGCGGGACAGTTTGCATGAACGATATGGAATGGCGCGGGATCGCTGATCCCGAAGGACCGTTCGCGGCCGGGGATCACCCGGCCCGGACGGGCGTGAAGCCGGTTGCGAGTGCGGAGGCGGCGATGGATCCCAGCGAGGCCATCGCGGTCGCTGAAGGGTTGTTCTGGTCCTATGTCAAGGATCTCAAGCGTCACGAGGCCGCGTTGGAGGCCCGGCAGAGCGGGGCCGTCGATCCCGCCGAACTGAAGGAAGCCATGCAAACCGCGAAGGTCGTCCGCGAGGCGGTCGGTCTTCTGATGGCGGAAAGGAACAGGGTTGACAAGTTACGCAAGGATATCGCCGGCGGGATCGGAGGCGGCGGCCTCGACCTTGACGCGGCACGAGATGAAATCGGGCGCCGCCTGGCTTGCCTCCGCCGCGCCGGAGGAAGTTGACGCGTTCCTGGGCGGGCTGTCGGAAAACGCGCTGATGGCGTTGCCCTGGCTGTTCGAATTCTGGGCCCTGGACCACCAGTTGCCCCCCGAGGGCTGTTGGAAGACCTGGGTGATCATGGGCGGGCGCGGCGCGGGCAAGACTCGCGCCGGGTCCGAATGGGTGCGGCGGATGGTCGAGGGACCGAGTGCCGCCGCACCCGGGCGCTGTCATCGCGTGGCCCTGGTGGGGGAGACCTTCGACCAGGTGCGCGAGGTGATGGTGTTCGGGGAAAGCGGGATCCTCGCCTGCTCGCCCCCGGACCGGCGGCCGGTCTGGGAGGCCGGGCGCAAGCGGCTGGTCTGGGCCAATGGCGCGACGGCGACCGTTTATTCCGCGCATGAGCCCGAGGCCTTGCGCGGGCCGCAGTTCGACGCGGCCTGGGCGGACGAGCTGGCGAAATGGAAGAAGGCCGAGGATGTCTGGGACATGCTGCAATTCGCGCTGCGCCTGGGCGAGCATCCGCAGCAGGTGGTCACGACCACGCCGCGCAACGTCGGCGTGCTGAAACGGATCCTGGGCAATGCCTCGACCGTCACGACCCATGCGCCGACGGATGCGAACCGCGCCTATCTGGCCGAAAGCTTTCTGGCGGAGGTGGCGTCTCGGTATGGGGGGACGCGGCTGGGGCGGCAGGAACTGGACGGCGTGCTGCTGGACGACGTGGAAGGCGCGCTGTGGACCACGGCGATGCTGGAGGGCTGCCGGGTGGACCGCGCGCCGAAGCTGTCGCGCGTCGTGGTGGCGGTCGATCCGGCGGTGACGGCGGGCAAGGCCAGCGACGAATGCGGCATCGTGGTCGCCGGCGTCGTGGCCGAGGGCGAGCCGGGAGACTGGCGCGCCTATGTGCTGGAGGACGCGACCGTGAAGGGCGGGCCGCTGGACTGGGCGCGCGCCGCCATCGCCGCGATGGACCGGCATGGGGCCGAGCGGCTGGTGGCCGAGGTGAACCAGGGCGGCGATCTGGTCGAGACGGTGGTGCGGCAGGTGGATCCCCTGGTGCCGTTCCGGGCGCTGCGCGCCGGGCGGGGCAAGGGGCTGCGGGCGGAGCCGGTGGCGGCGCTTTATGAGCAGGGGCGGGTCAGGCACCTGCGCGGGCTGGGCGCGCTGGAGGACCAGATGTGCCAGATGACGGTGCGCGGGTTCGAGGGGCGGGGATCGCCCGACCGGCTGGATGCGCTGGTCTGGGCGATCCACGAGCTGGTGATCGAGCCGGGGGCGAGCTGGCGTCGTCCGCAGATGCGTCGGTTGTGAGGCTGGGGGCTTCGCGCGCCCAGACCCCCGCGGGATATTTGGACGAAGATGAAGGGGGCTGGCCTGAGGGCCGGCCCTTTTTCATGGGCATGGAGGCGAGAAATGGCGTTTCGGTTGTTTTCGCGGGAGGGCAAGGACGCGCCCCCGCCAGAGAGGAAGGCCAGCGCGACCGGCCGGGTCGTGGCCCTTGCCAGCGGCGCGGGCCGCGCGGTCTGGTCGTCGCGGGACACCGCCAGCCTGACGCGGGGCGGGTTCGTGGGCAATCCGGTGGGCTTTCGTTGCGTCAAGCTGATCGCCGAGGCGGCGGCGGCGGTGCCGCTGGTCTGCGAGGATCGCGAGCGGCGTTACGACATCCACCCGGTGCTGGATCTGCTGCGCCGGCCCAATCCGGGGCAGGGCAGGGCCGAGCTGTTCGAGGCGCTGTTCGGGCAGATGCTGTTGTCGGGGAACGGCTATGTCGAGGCGGCGGGCCTGGGTGCCCAGGGGTTGCCCGAGGAACTGCACGTGCTGCGGTCCGACCGGATGAGCATCGTGCCGGGCTCGGATGGCTGGCCCGTGGCCTACGACTATTCGGTCGGGGGGCGCAAGCATCGCTTCGACATGACGGGCAGTCCCGATCCGATCTGCCATGTGAAATCCTTTCATCCGCAGGATGACCATTACGGTCTGTCGCCCATGCAGGCGGCGGCGGTGGCGCTGGATGTGCACAACAGCGCCTCGGCCTGGTCGAAGGCGCTGCTGGACAATGCGGCGCGGCCTTCGGGCGCGATCGTCTACAAGGGCGTGGACGGGCAGGGGGTGCTGTCGCCCGAGCAATACGACCGGCTGGTGGGCGAGATCGAGATGAACCACCAGGGCGCGCGCAACGCCGGGCGTCCGATGCTGCTGGAAGGGGGCTTGGACTGGAAGCCGATGGGGTTCTCTCCCTCGGACATGGAGTTCCACGAGACGAAGATGGCCGCGGCGCGGGAGATCGCGCTGGCTTTCGGCGTGCCGCCGATGCTGCTGGGGATCCCGGGGGACGCGACCTATGCCAACTATGCCGAGGCGCATCGGGCGTTCTATCGCCTGACGGTGCTGCCGCTGGCGACGCGGGTTGCGGCCTCGGTCGCCTGGTGGCTGTCAGAGCATCTGGGCGCCGAGATCGAGCTGCGCCCCGACCCCGACCGCATTCCGGCGCTTGCCGAGGAAAGGGACCAGCAGTGGAGGCGGGTCGGCGAGGCGCTGTTCCTGACGGATGCGGAAAAGCGGGCGCTGCTGGGCCTGCCGCCTCTGGCCGAGGCGTGATCCCATGGAGGGGTCGCGTTTCGTCAAGGACAGCTTCGGCTGGCACGACCAGCGGTTCGAGGCCCAGGAACGGATCATGGCGCTGCAATTCGGCACCGTGGAAAAGCGGCTGGAGCGGATCGAGGCGCTGATCGAGGGGCTGGAGCGGCGGCTGTGGATGACCGTTTACGGCGTCGTGGCGGTGATCCTGACGCAGGCGGTGCAGGGCATTTTGGAATTCGCGCCGAAAGGAGGCTGACGGATGGTTCCGGGACTTGAGGTGAAATTCGCGGGCGGGGCGCCGGTCCTGACCGACGGGCAGGCGATCGAGGGCTATGCCAGCCTGTTCGGCCTGACCGACCAGGGCGGTGACGCGGTGGCGCCGGGGGCCTTTGCGGCATCCCTGGCGCGGCTGGCGGCCAAGGGCGACAAGGTGCGAATGCTGTGGCAGCACGATCCGGCAAAGCCCATCGGCGTCTGGGACGAGATCCGCGAGGACGAGAAGGGCTTGTGGGTCAAGGGGCGGCTGCTGCCCGAGGTGGCGCAGGCGCGCGAGGCCGCGGCGCTGATTGGGGCGGGCGCCATCGACGGGCTGTCCATCGGCTATCGCACGATCCGGGCGGAGCGCGACAGGCAGGGCCTTCGGGTGCTGGCCGAGGTCGAGCTGTGGGAGGTGTCGCTGGTGACGTTCCCGATGCTGCCCGAGGCCAAGGTGGGCCGCAAGGAGGCGGACGACCTGCGCGAGGTGGCGGCCCTGTTCGTGGCGGCTGCGGAAGCCTTGCGGGTTTGAGGTTCAAGGGTGGGGGCGGAATCCCACCCCAAGGGTTTGGATCGCTGCGGCGGTCTGAAGGCAGGGGCAGCCAAGACAGGCGGCATCCCCGATCATCGCGATGAGGAGAAAGACCATGACCGAGGTGAAAGCCGCGGAGGGTGGCGGCACGGCCGCCGACCTGAAGGGGGCCATGTTGGGGTTCGTCAGCGAACTCAAGGGCTTTCGTGACGACATCCAGAAGAAACTCAGTGCACAGGACGAACGCATGACCATGCTTGATCGCAAGACCGCCCTTCGTGGCCGCACCCCGTTGTCCGCCACCGCCGAGGTCGAGGTGCCCCATCAGAAGGCGTTCAACGCCTATCTGCGCAGCGGCGACGATGACGGGCTGCGCGGCCTGGCCATCGAGGAGAAGGGCCTGACGGTCGCCAGCGACGGCGGCTTCCTGGCCGCGCCCCAGGTGGCCGAAACGGTGCAGAACGTGCTGCGGTCCGGCGCATCCTTGCGCAGGCTGGCCAATGTGGTGGCCATCGAATCCGCCAGCTATGAGGTGCTGGTCGAGAAGAACGAGATGGGCGCGGGTTGGGCGACCGAAACGGACACGGCCGAGACGACTCCGGGTCAGATCGAGCGCATCTCGATTCCGCTGCACGAGCTGTCGGCCATGCCCAAGGCCAGCCAGCGCCTGCTGGACGACGCGGCCTTCGATGTCGAAGCCTGGCTGGCCGAGCGCATCGCCGACAAGTTCGCCCGGTCCGAGGCCGCGGCCTTTGTCGCGGGCGACGGCGTGGCCAAGCCCAAGGGCATCCTGTCCTATCCGACCGCGCTGGACGCGACGGCGGGCGCGGGCACCATCGGCGTAATCGAGACGGGCAACGCAGGCGGGTTCGACCCCGCCGCCCCTGCGGATGCGCTGATCGACCTGATCTATGCGCTGGGCGCGGAATACCGGGTCAATGCCAGCTTCGTCATGAACTCGAAAACGGCGGCGGTCATCCGCAAGATGAAGGACAGCGACGGCCGCTTCCTGTGGACCGATGCCCTGGCCGCAGGGCAGACCCCGCAGCTGCTGGGCTATCCCGTGCTGATCAGCGAGGACATGCCCGACATCGGCACCGATGCGCTGGCCGTGGCCTTTGGCGACTTCCGCGCCGCCTATACCATCGTCGAGCGTCCCGACCTGCGCGTCCTGCGCGATCCGTTCAGCGCCAAGCCGCATGTGCTGTTCTATGCGACCAAGCGCGTGGGCGGCGGCGTGACCGATTTCCGCGCCGTCAAGCTGTTGCAGTTCGCCTGATCCCGGATCGCGGGAACGGGTGAGGGAAAGACCGCGCGCGGGTCGCTGGCCATTTCTGGCTTTGCAACTGTCCGCGCGTGCTGATGGCTGGCGCGCGGGCGCGGTCTTTCCCGTCTTGAAGCGACGGCAAGGCCTTGGGGCCTTGTCCCGGTGGATGACGAGCGGACAGCAAGACGGGAGGTTCGCGAGATGATGCTGATCGAGGAAACGGCGCCTGCGGCCGGGGCGCTGCCTGTCGCGGCGCTGCGCGAGCATTTGCGGCTTGGAACGGGTTTCGAGATTGCCGAGGACAGCGCCGAGGATGCGGCCCTGGCAGGGTTCCTGCGCGCCGCGATCGCCACGATCGAGGCGCGCACGGGCAAGGTGCTGCTGACGCGGCGCTTTCGGATGCAACTGGACGACTGGCGCGACCGGCTGGGCCAGACCCTGCCGCTGGCCCCGGTGGTGTCGGTCGAAAGGATCGAGATCGACGACGGCATGGGCACGGTGACGGAAGTCCCGCCCGAGAACTGGCGGCTGTTGCCGCATGGACAGCGGCCCATGATCCTGCCCACCGGCGTGATCCTGCCGCATGTGCCGCGCCTGGGTCTGGTCAGCGTGACCTTCACCGCGGGCTTTGGCGACACATGGGCGGCGGTTCCCCCCGATCTGGCGCAGGCGGTCCTGATGCTGGCGGCGCGCTATTACGAGGATCGCGGCCAGGATGGCGCGAAAGGCGCGATGCCCTTCGGCGTCAGCGCCCTGATCGAACGCTGGCGGCAGGTCCGCACCCTGGCCGGGCGCGGCGCGCGCGAGGCGCGGCGATGAGCGTGCCGAAGCTGAGCGTCCGGCTGGAGCTTGAGGGATCGGCCCGGCAGGACGACGGGATGGGCGGCTATCGCGTGGTCTGGCAGCGGATCGGATCGCTCTGGGCCGAGATGAAGGCGCAGGCGGGGCAGGAACGCGGCGCCGAGGTCGGTCCCGAAAGCGTGGTGTCCTGGCGGATCACCGTGCGGGGCGCGCGTGCCGGCGATCCGCGCCGCCCGGCGGCGGGCCAGCGGCTGCGGATGGGGCCGCGCCTGTTCGCCATCGAGGCCGTGGCCGAGCGCGACGCGTCCGGCCTGTGGCTGACCTGCTTTGCCCGAGAGGAGAAACAGGCATGAGCTATGCGGCAAGCGTCGCCCTGCAAGGGGCGGTTTACCAGCATCTGCGCACTGATCCGGCGCTGCTTGATCTGGTGGGCGATTCGATCTTCGACGCCATGCCGGTCGAGGCGCCTGCGGGCGTTTATGTCTCGCTTGGCCCCGAGGATGTGGCGGACGCGGGCGACATGACGGCGGCGGGATCGCGGCATGACTTCGTCGTCTCGGTTCTGTCGGGGGCCGGGCAGGACGGGGGCTTCGCTGCCGTCAAGGCTGCCGCCGCCGCCGTGGCCGAGGCGCTGGACCAGGCGCAACTGGCGCTGAGCAAGGGGCGGCTGACGGCCCTGTGGTTCCTGCGCGCCCGGGCGCGCCGGGTGGAAAACGGTGCGGCGCGGCGGGTCGATCTGACCTTTCGCGCGCGGATTGATCTGGGCTGAGGAGAAAAGCCATGGCGGCACAGAATGGACGCGATCTGCTGATCAAGATGGACATGACCGGGGACGGCGCGTTCGAGACCATTGCGGGCCTTCGCGCCTCGCGCCTGTCGTTCAACGCCGAGACGGTCGATGTGACCAGTCTGGAAAGCGAGGGCGGCTGGCGCGAATTGCTGGGCGGGGCGGGGGTGCGCAGCGCCTCGATTTCCGGCTCGGGGGTGTTCCGGGACGCCAATACCGACGGCCGGGCGCGGCAGATCTTCTTTGACGGAGAGGTGCCTCGGTTCCAGGTGGTGATCCCGGATTTCGGCACGGTCGAGGGGCCGTTCCAGATCACCGCGCTGGAATATGCGGGCAGCTACAACGGCGAGGCGACCTATGAGGTGACGATGGCTTCGGCGGGGGCGCTGACCTTTGTGGCGCTGCCATGACGAACCCCCTGCGCGGAGAGGTCGAGGTGGTGCTGGACGGCACCGCCCATGTCGCCCGGCTGACGCTGGGTGCCCTGGCCGAACTGGAGCATGACCTGGGCGCCGACAGCCTGATGGCGATCGCCGCGCGGTTCGAGTCGGGCCGCTTCAGCAGCCGCGACGTGCTGGCGGTGCTGGTCGCGGGGCTGCGCGGCGGCGGCTGGCGGGGCACGGCGGCCGACCTGCTGACGGTCGAGATCGGCGGCGGACCGGTGGCCGCGGGGCGCGCCGCGGCCGAGCTTCTGGCGCGGGCCTTTCGGATCGCCGCATGAGCGGCGGCCTGGACTGGCCCGGCCTGATGCGGGCCGGGATGCGGAGCCTGGGCCTGCGCCCGGATCAGTTCTGGGCGCTGACGCCCGCCGAGCTGGCGCTGATGCTGGGGGTCGAGGCGGGCCCGCCCGCCATGACGCGGGACCGGCTGGCGGAACTGGCCGCGCGCTATCCCGATGCGCGCCAGCATGAAGGGCCAACGGAAACATCTGGATAAGGGGCGAGGGGCTATGGCCAACAAGGATGGGTTCAGTTCGACCCTGGACGATCTGGACGAGGGTTTCAGCAACACCAGCCGCATGACCGCCGCCTTCGAGGCGGAGATGGAGCGGTTGCGGCAGTCGGTGACGATGACCGCGCGCGAGGTGGGATCGCTGAGCAGCGGCATCGAGGGCGGGCTGCGGCGTGCCTTTGACGGGCTGATCTTCGACGGCGAAAAGCTGTCGGATGCGCTGAAGGGCATCGGGCGGTCGATTGCGGACACGGTATTTTCCATGGCGATGAAGCCGGTGGAAAACGCCTTGGCGGGATCGCTGGCGCAGGGCCTGGGCGGGATGCTGTCGGGGGCCATGCCCTTTGCCAACGGCGGAGCCTTCGTGCAAGGCCGCGTGATGCCCTTCGCCAAGGGCGGGGTGGTCAGCCAGCCCACGCATTTCCCGATGCGCGGCGCGACCGGCCTGATGGGCGAAGCGGGCCCCGAGGCGATCATGCCGCTGCGCCGGGGCGCCGACGGCCGTCTGGGCGTGGCCGCAGCCGGCGGCGGGTCGCGGCCGATGAACGTCACGGTCAACGTGACCACGCCCGATGTCGCGGGCTTCCAGCGCAGTCAGTCGCAGATCGCCGCCCAGCTTGGCCGCGTCCTGGCGCGCGGCGAGCGCAACAGCTGAGAGGGCCGAGATGGCATTTCACGAGGTAAGATTTCCGGCGAACCTGTCCTTCGGCTCTGTCGGCGGTCCCGAACGCCGGACCGAGATCGTGGCCCTGGCCAGCGGGTTCGAGGAGCGCAACACCCCTTGGGCCCACGCTCGCCGCCGATACGACGCGGGCATGGGGCTGCGGTCGCTGGACGACCTGTCTGCTCTGGTCGCCTTTTTCGAGGCGCGGGCCGGCCAGTTGCACGGCTTCCGGTGGAAGGACTGGTCGGACTACAAGAGCTGCCTGCCGTCGCGCACGCCCGCCTTTGACGATCAGGTGATCGCCCAGGGGAATGGCGTCACGAAGGTCTTTCAGCTGATCAAGACCTATTCGTCGGGGCCGGGCAGCTATGGGCGGCCGATCAGCAAGCCGGTCAAGGACACGGTGCGCGCCGGGATCGGTGGCAACGAGGTTTATCCGGGCGCGCACTATGCGGTGGATCACGCGCGGGGGCTGATCACCTTCGCCGAGGCGCCTCAGCCCGGCGCCGAAATCACCGCGGGCTATGAGTTCGACGTGCCGGTGCGGTTCGATACCGACCGCATCGCGGTGTCGGTGGCATCCTTCCAGGCGGGCGAGATGCCCGCCATTCCGGTGATCGAGGTGCGGGTATGACGGCGACCACGATTGCGCGCGCCTGGATGGTGCGCCGCGCGGACGGGATGGTGCTGGGCTTTACCGATCATGACGCGGTGCTGACCTTCGACGGGATCCGGTTCCGCCCCGATCACGGCATGTCGGCCCGGGCGCTGGTCCAGGCGACGGGGCTTTCGGTCGACAATTCGGAAGCCGAAGGGGCGCTGTCCGACGACGCGATCACGGAACGCGACGTGCTGGCGGGCCGCTGGGACGGTGCCCAGGTGAGGATGTGGGAGGTGGACTGGACCGACATGTCCGCCCGGCGGCTGGTCTTTGCGGGCAGCCTGGGCGAGATCTCGCGGTCTCAGGGCGCGTTCCGCGCCGAGCTTCGCGGGTTGTCGGAACCGCTGAACGCCGCGCGGGGCCGGGTATTTCATCCCCGCTGTTCGGCGCGTCTGGGCGATGGCCGCTGCAAGCTGGCGCTGTCGGGCGAGACCTTCACGGCGGAAGCCGCCATCGCCGAGGTGGAGGACGGGCGCGTTCTGCGGTTCTCGGGCTTTTCGGCCTATGAGGCGGGCTGGTTCGAGCGGGGCCGCCTGCTGGTCCTGGGGGGCGGAGCCGAGGGTTTGCGCGCCACGATCAAGAACGACATCGCCCTTGCGGGCGGCGGGCGCGAGATCGAGCTGTGGCAGGGTTTGGGGATCGCGCCGGTCGCGGGCGATCGCGTCCGGCTGGTCGCGGGTTGCGACAAGCGGGCCGCGACATGCCGCGACAAATTCGGCAACTTCCTGAACTTCCGCGGCTTCCCTCATCTGCCGTCCGAAGACTGGATCATAGCGCCGCAGGCGGGAGGAAGCCGTGGCTGAGGATGTGGTTTCCATCGCGCGGGCATGGATCGGCACGCCCTATCGGCACCAGGCCAGCACCAAGGGCGTCGCTTGCGATTGCCTGGGGCTGATCCGCGGCATCTGGCGGGAACGCCATGGCTGCGAACCCGAGGCGCCGCCGCCCTACACGCCCGACTGGGGCGAGGGCGGGGCGCAGGAGGTTCTGATGGCCGCCGCGTTGCGTCATCTGGTTCCGGTCGATCGCGACGCCGAGTGGCTGCCCGGCGACGTGCTGTTGTTCAGGATGCGGGCGGGCGCGGTCGCCAAGCATCTGGGCATTCTGTCCGGCGCGGGCGAGGCCCCGCGTTTCATCCATGCCTATAACGCGCATGGCGTCATCGACAGCCCGTTGACGACGCCCTGGCAGAACCGGATCGCAGCCCGGTTCCGCTTTCCCTGAATCCAAGACTTTAGGAGGCCGAAATGGCGACCATCGTGCTGTCCGCCGTAGGGGCGTCGATTGGCGGAAGCTTCGGCGGCGCGGTTCTGGGCCTGTCGGGCGCGGTCATCGGCCGCGCGGTCGGCGCCACAGTGGGCCGGGTCATCGACCAGCGGCTGCTGGGCAGCGGTTCGAAGGCCGTGGAAACCGGCCGCATCGACCGCCTGCGTCTGCAAACCGCAGGCGAGGGCGCGCCGATCCCGCGCATCTGGGGGCAGATGCGGCTGCCCGGCCATGTCGTCTGGGCATCGCCCCTGGAGGAAATCGCGCGGTCCGAGGATGCGGGCGGCGGCAAGGGAACGCCCCGGTCCACGGTCACGCAGATCAGCTATCGCCTGTCGGTCGCGCTTGCCTTGTGCGAGGGGCGGATCCTGGGCGTCGGCCGGGTCTGGGCGGATGGCGAGGAGATCTCGGCCGACGATCTGAACATGCGCGTCTACAACGGCGACGAGAACCAGCGGCCCGATCCGGCCATCGCGGCGCATGAGGGGGATCTGGCGCCCGCCTATCGCGGCCTGGCCTATGTGGTGCTGGAGGATTTGAACCTGGAGGCCTGGGGCAACCGGATGCCGCAGTTGAGCTTCGAGGTCACGGCGCCTGCTCAGGACGGCAGCGGCTTGTGCCGCGACGTGCGGGCAGTCGCGCTGATCCCCGGCACGGGCGAGTATTCCCTGGCGACGACCCCGGTCAACCAGGACTTGGGTCTGGGCGAACTGCGGTCCACGAACGTGAACACGCCGATGGGCGGGACGGACTTCACGGCCTCGATGAACATCCTGGGGCGCGAGTTGCCGAACGTCGGATCGGTGTCGATGGTTGTGTCCTGGTTCGGCAGCGACCTGCGCATCGACCGCTGCACCGTTCGGCCCAAGGTCGAGCAGAAGGAGACCGACGGGGACGAGATGCCCTGGACGGCGGCGGGCATCGACCGGCAGGCCGCGGCCCAGGTTGCGCGGGTCGACGACCGGCCGATCTATGGCGGAACGCCCGCGGATCAGGCGGTCGTGGAAGGGCTGCGGGCCATCGCGGCATCGGGGCGGAAGGCGATCTTCTATCCGTTCATCCTGATGGAGCAGCTTGCGGGCAACGGGCTGCCCGATCCTTACGGAGCCGAGGAACAGCCGGTCATGCCTTGGCGCGGGCGGGTCACGACCTCGGTGGCGCCGGGGCGGACAGGATCGGTCGATGGCACGGCGGCTGCGGCGGCCGAGGTCCAGGCGTTCTTTGGCGCGGCCGGCGTGGACGATTTCGTGCGGGACGGCGACAAGGTGCGCTATCGGGGGCCCGACGAGTGGTCATATCGCCGCTTCATCCTGCATTACGCGCATCTCTGCGCGGCGGCGGGCGGGATCGACGCTTTCCTGATCGGCTCCGAGATGGTCGGCATGACGCGGATCCGGGGCGCGGGGAACAGCTATCCCGCCGTGCAGCAGTTGTGCCGCCTGGCCGAGGATGCGCGCGCGATCTTGGGACCAAAGGTCAAGATCGGCTATGCCTCGGACTGGTCCGAGTATTTCGGCCATCATCCCGGCGGAGGCGAGCTGTTCTTCCATCTCGACCCGCTGTGGGCACATCCCGCCGTCGATTTCATCGGCATCGACAACTATATGCCGTTGTCCGACTGGCGGGATGGCGAGGATCACCTGGACGCCCATTGGGGCCGCATCGGCAACCCGGATTATCTGCAAGCCAATGTCTGCGGGGGCGAGGGCTTCGACTGGTATTACGCCACCGATGCCGACCGCGATGCGCAGCGGCGCACGCCGATCACGGATGGCGCCTATGACGAGGCCTGGGTCTGGAAATACAAGGATTTGAAAAGCTGGTGGCAGAACCTGCATTACGACCGGCCGAACGGCGTTCGGTCGCGGCAGGCGACGGGGTGGGTGCCGGGGTCGAAGCCGATCTGGTTCACGGAATACGGCTGCGCTGCCCTGGACAAGGCGACCAACCAGCCCAACAAGTTCCTGGACGCCATGAGTTCGGAAAGCACGCTGCCGCATTATTCCAACGGGCAGCGCGACGATGCGATCCAGGCGGCCTATGTCCGGGCGGTCACGTCCTATTGGGCGAAGCCTGCCAACAATCCGGCGATGACGGATGGCCGGCGCATGGTCGATCTGGACCGGGCGCACGTCTGGTGCTGGGACGCGCGCCCCTTTCCGGCCTTTCCCGGCCGCCCGGATCTGTGGTCGGACGGCCCGGCCTGGCAGCGCGGGCACTGGCTGAACGGGCGGGCAGGGTCCGTGATGCTGGATTCGGTCATCGGCGACATCTGCCGCGAGGCGGGTGTGGCGGATTTCGACACCGGTGCCGTCAGCGGGGTCGTGCGCGGTTTCCAGGTCAGCGGCGGCGAAACGGCGCGCGCGGCCTTGCAGCCGATCCTGCTGGCGCATGGCATCGACGTGGTCGAACGCGACGGATCGCTGCGGTTCATGCCTCGGGACGGGTTGGTGAAGCGTGACCTGGGGCGCGAGCATCTGGCGATCGGCGAGGAGGTCGGCGGTTTCCAGACCGTCCGGCAGGCGCAAGCCGAGTTGTCGGGACGTTTGCGGCTGACCCATGTCGAGGCGGGTGGCGACTATGCGACCGCGACCGCCGAGGTCAGCCTGGCGGATGGGGATGACAACACGGCAAGCGACAGCGAATTCGCCATGTCCCTGACCCGGGCCGAAGGGCGGGCCATCGCGGAGCGGTGGCTGGCGGAGTCGGTGGTGTCGCGCGACACGGCGCGTTTCGCGCTGCCGCCATCCGCCGCCGATCTGGGGCCTGGAGACGTGATCCGCATGGATGACGGGCGCGCCCAGCCGAAGCGTTGGCGGATCGACCGGGTGGAGCGCGCGGGCGCCATCACCGTCGATGCGGTCCGTGTCGAGCCTGGCGCCTATCGGCAGGCGGCGACAAACGAGGATGACGGGATCATCAGCCGTTACACCCCGACTTTGCCGGTCTGGTCGCTGTTTCTGGACCTGCCGCTGCTCAAGGGCGACGAACAGCCGCACGCGCCCTATCTGGCCGCGACGGCGAAGCCTTGGCCCGGATCGGTTGTGGCCTATTCCTCGATCGAGAGCGACGGCGGATTCGAACTGAACACGACTCTGAGAAAGCGGGCGTTCATCGGGCGAACCGAAACGCCGCTGCTTCGCGCCCGTCCGGGGATCATCGACCGGGGGGCGCCGCTGCGTGTCCGGCTTAAGGACGCATCGCTGCGGTCGGTCGGCATGAAGGCGCTTCTGGCGGGATCGAACGCGCTGGCGATCGGCGACGGTTCGCCGGAGAACTGGGAGGTCATCCAGTTTTCCAGCGCGATTCCGGTGGAAAAGGATCTGTGGGAGATCGGCGGCAGGCTGCGCGGGCAGGCGGGCACCGACGGCATCATGCCCGAGGTCTGGCCCAAGGGCAGCGTTGTGGTGATCCTGGACGGCGCGGCCCAGCAGGTGAGCCTGCCGCCCTCGGCGCGGGGACAGGAACGCTTCTGGCGCATCGGTCCGGCGCGGCGGGCATTTGACGATCCCAGCTACCGCGCAAAGACGACCGAGACGCGGGGGATCGGACTGCGCCCCTATGCGCCTTGCCATCTGCGCTCCAATGGTCGCACGCTGTCCTGGATTCGCCGCAGCCGCGTCGATGGCGACGGGTGGGAGGGCGAGGACATCCCGCTGGGCGAGGTCCGCGAACGCTATCGCCTGCGCTTGATCCAGAACGGCGCCGTTCTGCACGAGGCGGATGTCGGAACGCCCACCCATACCGTCCCCGAACAGGTCTGGGCCGCTGCCCATGGGGGCGGCGGTTTCACTGTGGCTGTTGCGCAACTGTCCGACCAGTTCGGCGCGGGCCCCTATGCCAAGAGGAACTTCAATGTCGAATGAAACCATGCGCCTTCAGCTGCCGCTGCTTCAATCCGCGCAGGCCCAGAAGCATGTCACTGTCAACGAGGCGCTGATGCGGCTGGACGGGTTGACCAATGCCGTCCTGGAAAGCGTCTCGACGCCGACGCCCCCCGGGGCGGTGATCGACGGGCAATGCTGGGCGGTGCCGCCGGGCGCGGGCGGTGCCTGGGCGGGGCAGGGGGGGCGGATCGCGGTCGGCGCGAACGGAGGGTGGATCTTTGTCAGCCCCTCGCGCGGGATGCGGGCCTTTGTCGCGGACCGGGGGGCCGAGGCGATCTTCGACGGCCAGTCCTGGTTCATCGGCGCCGCGACCTTCGGCGCTCTGGGATCGGGTCTGGCCTTCGGGATGGCCGAGGGCGAGGTGACCGTCGGCGCTGGCGCAACCTTCAACACCGGCGTTTCAATCCCGGCTGGCGCCATGGTGATCGGCGCGGTGGCGCGGGTCACGCAGGCCCTGACCGGCTCGCTTCAGACCTGGCGGTTCGGAACGGCAGATTCCAACAACCGCTTCGGGCAGGGCCTGGGCAAGGGCGCGGGTTCTTGGGCGCGGGGGATGCTGGGGACGCCGATGACCTATTACTCTGGCGCGAACCTGCTGATGACCGGGGAAGGGGGCGGGTTTACCGGCGGCAAGGTCAAGCTTGCCGTTCATTGGCTGGAACTGCGGCTTCCGGGTTGACGGCCCGTCCTTTCCTCTGCCGCCGCTTCGCGCTAAAAAGGGCGGAACACTGGCGCGGACCGACGGCATGACCATGCAAGGCACCAAGAAGAACCTGGGACTTGATCGCGATGCGATCTGGTCCCAGTTGCGCGACGAGGCGCGGGCGGCGGTTCGGGACGAACCGCTGCTGGGCGCGTTGATCCATGCGGGGCTGCTGCATCATCCCAGCCTGGAGGCCGCGCTGGCCTATCGCTTTTCGCTGAAGCTGGCCAGCGGCGAGATGAGCGAGCAGATCCTGCGCGAGATCGCGGATCAGGCCTATCGCAGCACGCCCGAACTGGGGGATGCCGCGCGCGCCGACCTGATGGCTGTCTATGACCGCGATCCGGCGACGCATCGGCTGTTGCAGCCGATCCTGTTCTTCAAGGGCTTCCAGGCGCTGCAAGCCTATCGCATGGCGCACTGGCTGTGGCAGCAGGAACGGTTCGACATGGCCTATTTCGTGCAGATGCGCTGCTCGGAATGCTTTGGCGTGGACATCCATCCGGCGGCGGTCATCGGCACGGGGGTCATGATCGACCATGCCCATTCCATCGTCATCGGCGAAACAGCGACTGTCGGCAACGACGTGTCGATGCTGCACTCGGTCACGCTGGGCGGCACCGGAAAGGAGGATGGCGACCGCCATCCGAAGATCGGCGACGGGGTGATGATCGGGGCGGGGGCCAAGGTTCTGGGCAACATCCGGGTCGGCCACCATTCGCGCATCGCCGCCGGGTCGGTGGTTCTGCACGAGGTGCCGTCCTGCAAAACCGTCGCGGGCGTGCCTGCGCGGGTGATCGGCGACGCGGGATGTTCGGAACCGTCGCACAGCATGAACCAGCTTCTGGGCCTTGGCGAGGACTACCTCTGAGACCAGTCGGCGGCTCCGCTGCCGCGCAGGTTGTCAAGGGTCATGCCCGCCGCGCGCAGGCGTTCATCAAGGCCGTTGGCGATCTGCCCGACCAGCGAAAAGCCCTGATAGATCAGCGCGGAATAGATCTGCACCGCGTTGGCCCCTGCGCGGATCTTCTCCCACGCGTCGTCGGCCGAGGCGATGCCGCCGACGCCGATCAGGGGAATCGCGCCGTTCGTGGCGCGGTGGAGCTTTGCCAGGACCACAGTCGAGCGTTTGAAAAGCGGCCGTCCCGACAGCCCGCCGGTCTCGGCCGCATGGCGGCTGGACAGGCCGTCGCGCGACAGGGTCGTGTTCGTCGCGATGATGCCGTCGATCCGGCACTCACGGGCGACGGCGGCGATGTCCGCGATCTCGCGATCATCCAGATCGGGGGCGATCTTCAGAAAGACGGGGCGGCGCCGCGGCAGGCGGTCGCGTGCCTGCAACACCCCGCGCAGCAGGGCCGCCAGGGCCTCGGCGCCCTGTAGGTCGCGCAGGCGTTCGGTGTTGGGCGAGGACACGTTGACGGTCAGAAAATCGGCCGAGGCTCCGGCGATGTCCACAACGGCCGCGAAATCGGCGGCCCGATCCGTGCTGTCCTTGTTCGCGCCGATGTTCAGCCCGATCGGGATGCCCGGCCCCCGCGCCGTCATGCGCGCGGCGATCGCCTCCGCGCCCTCGTTGTTGAAGCCGAAGCGGTTGATGATCGCCCGGTCCTCGGAAAGACGGAACAGGCGGGGCTGCGGGTTGCCCGGCTGCGGATGCGGGGTGGCCGCGCCAAGCTCGATAAAGCCGAAGCCCGCGCGCATCAGGGGCGCCACGGCCCGGGCGTTCTTGTCGTAGCCCGCGGCAAGCCCGACCGGGTTCGGCAGGTCCAGCCCCGCCAGACGGACGCGAAGCCTGTCGGACGCGACCGGCGCCCCGGGCAGCGGCACCAGCCCCGATGAAAGCGCACGGATCGACAGGTCATGCGCGCGTTCCGGGTCCAGCCGGTGCAGGGCAGCCAGGCCGATCTTTTCCACAAGCTTCATTCCAGCGGTCCCGTGTCGTGGCCATTCCTGCCCGGCAGGATGTCGCGCGACCAGACGATGTCGTCCAGCCTCAGCGCGCGATAAAGATGCGGAAACAGATCCCCGCCTCGCGAGGGTTCCCAGCGAAGGTCCTCGCCAAGGCGCCCGGCATCGCAGGCCAGCAGCACCAGATCCTTTTCGGCCGCGAAATGCCGGGACAGCGTGGCGCCAAGCTGCGCGGCGGTCGAGAAATGCACGAACCCGTCGGCCAGATCGACCGGTGCGCCGCGAGTCGAGCCGTCGGCTCGAAGCTGTTCCCATTCCGCCGGGCGGAAAACCTTGAAGATCATCATGGCGGCATTTGCCCCGGTGTCCTGCGGCGGGTCAAGAGAGCGGATCGCCAAGATTCCGTCATTTGACCCCCGGACCGGGCTGCGCCAATCTTCCTTTCAGTCCCAGGGACAAGAAAGGAATCACCGATGGCATTCCGCCTTTTGACCGCCGTATCCGCCGCGGCGCTTTTCGCTGGGTCGGCGCAGGCCGAAACGGTGCTGCATATCCTCCACACCAATGACCTGCACAGCCGGATCGAGGCGATCAACGAATACGACAGCACCTGCGACCAGGAAGCCAAGGATGCGGGCGAATGTTTCGGCGGCGTGGCGCGCGTGGCCTCCAAGGTCGAGGAACTGCGCGACAGGATCCGGGCCGAGGGCGGCGATGTCATCGTTCTGGATGCGGGCGACCAGTATCAGGGATCGCTGTTCTACACCACCTACAAGGGCAAGGACGTGGTCGAGTTCATGACGGCCATCGGCTATGACGCCATGGCGGTCGGCAACCACGAATTCGACGATGGGCCCGAAGGGCTGGCCGTTCTGGCCGACGGGGTGGAATTTCCGGTCGTGTCCGGCAACCTGGATCTGTCGCAATCGAACGTCCTGAAGGGCAAGTTCGACTATGTCGTCACGCTTGAGGTCGGCGGCGAGAAGATCGGCATCGTCTCGGCGCTGGCGATGGACACGCCGGAAACGGCTTCCCCTGGCCCCAGCGTCATTTTCCAGGACGACATCGAAAGCCTCAAGGCCGATGTGCAGGAACTGACCGACCAAGGCGTCGACAAGATCATCGCGCTGACCCATGTGGGCTATGGGCGCGACCAGGACTTCGCGAAGGAGGTCCCGGGGCTGGACGCGATCATCGGCGGCCATTCCCACACGCTGCTGGGCGACATGGAGGATGCCCAGGGGCCTTATCCCACCATGGTTGCCGGGCCGGACGGGACCGAGGTGCCGGTTGTCACCGCCTATGCATACTCCAAATACCTGGGCCACCTGACCTTGACCTTTGACGACGACGGCAAGCTGACAAAGGTCGAGGGCGAGCCGATCCTGCTGGACAGTTCGGTTTCCGAGGACGAGGCCATCGCCGCGCGCGTCACCGAAATGGCCGCGCCGATCGAGGAGCTTCGCCAGAAGGTCGTGGCCGAGACCGCTGCCCCCATCGACGGCGACCGCACCAGCTGCCGCGTCCGGGAGTGCGAGATGGGCAACCTGGTGGCCGATGCGATGCTGGATCGCGTCAAGGACCAGGGCATGACCATTGCCATTGCCAATGGCGGGGGCCTGCGCGCCTCGATCGACCAGGGGCCGGTGTCGATGGGCGAGGTCTACACCGTTCTGCCGTTCCAGAACACGCTGGCGACCTTTCAGCTGAAGGGTGCCGATGTGGTCGCGGCCCTGGAAAACGGGGCCAGCAAGTACGAAGAAGGCGCGGGCCGTTTCGCGCAGGTGGCGGGGCTGAAATACACCGTCGATCCCGCGGCCGAGGCGGGCAAGCGGATCAGCGACGTGATGGTCATGGCGGATGGCGAATGGAAGCCCATCGACCCCGCCGCGACCTATGGCGTCGTGTCGAACAACTACATGCGCGCGGGCGGCGACGGCTATGACGTCTTCGAGACGAAGGCCCGGAACGCTTATGACTTCGGACCGGATCTGGCCGAGGTCGTGGCCGGCTATCTGGGCGCGCAGGAGGGGCCCTATAAGCCCGCCCTGGACGGCCGCATCACCGTCAAGTGACGGGCGCTGTCCTCGGCGGTGCCGGGGACATCCGCCTTACAAGGACTCGACTAGGCGGCGTTTGCCGATGTTGCGCAACTGCCGTTCCGACAGCTGTTTCGCTTCGCGCCCGGTCAGCAGGCGGCGGGCGGGGACCGTGGCTGTTTCCCGTGCCAGTTGGGGAAACAAGGCCATGATTTCCCGGCGCGCCGCGTCGCTGACCGATTTCAGCGCCTGCGGCCCGGTGTAAAGGCTTTCCGACCAGGCGCCGTTCGACAGCACGATCTCGTGCCGGTCGAACAGCAGGTGGAAATAGCTCACGCCTTGCGGCGGAACGATCACCTCGATCCCGGGCAGCCCCGCCAGATGCTTGGCCGCCACCAGGATCTCGGCATTCTCGAACAGCCGGTGGGCGATGCGGGATCGGACCAGGATCCTGTGCTGCGGCGACACCACAAGGTCGCTGCCGGGGGTGCCTTCGCCAAGCGCACCCTTGCGGATCAGGATCGGCCGCAGGTTGGGCCGCATTTCCAGCCCTTCCTTCGAGACATGCGTCCCCCCGTGCCAGCGAAGCACCTGCGCCCCTCGATCCCGCGTCAGAACCGGATCGCCGGGCCGCAGCGCCTCGATCGGCCGAGGTCCGGCGGGCGTGCCGATCAGCGTTCCCATGGCAAAGCAGGTCACGGCGGCGGGCGGCGCATAGGCCGTGGAATCGTTTGCACGCCCGACGCCCTGCACGGCCTTGAAGGTATAGGTCTTGGTCAGGCTGAAGACCGGAAAGGTTCCGTTCGCCCGCGCGACCGGGATCAGCAGGACCGAATGCCGTCCGCCCAGTTCCGCGCCGAACGCGTTCGGTTCGTGCTTTCGGGGAAACAGCGCCATGAACTCGTCATGGCTGCCGTCGGCGTTCTGGGTCCGTATGATCGAGGTGGTGTGGAACGACAGCGCCGTTCCGGCCGGCGTCAGCGCGGCATCGTTGCCGAACCTGACGGCCGTTGTCAGCGTCTGGCCCGCCGCATCGGGCGCATAGCGGCCGCTTTGGAAACGCGAGTCGTCGTCAGCGATGGAAACGGTGGACAGGGTCGCGCCGGACATGTTGATCGCGCCCGTGACGTTCGACCATGGCGCCTGCGCCGCCGTTTCGGTGCCGGAGCCCTTCGTGGTGACAGGCTGACCCAAGGTCAGCATCGTGAACTGGTAAGACTCGTAAGCCATCACACCCGTCGTCCTGGCATGGGGCCCGGCCTGTTCCGGGCTGAACGACCAGGGTCGGCCGTCAGAACAGCCATAGCGGCGAACGGTTAACGAAGGGTTAATCTTGCTTGACGGTTAATGAATGCCGCAGGGTGACCGTCAGGGCTTCCAGCGCAGGAAGTTGGCGATCAGGCGCAGGCCCGTCGCCTGCGATTTTTCAGGGTGGAACTGGGTGCCCACGATGTTGTCGCGCCCCACCACCGCCGTGACCGGCCCGCCGTAATCAACATGGGCCAGCAGATGCGACGGGTCCGCCACCCGGAACTGCCAGCCGTGAACGAAATAGGCGTGGTCGCCCGTGGCGATCCCCTCCAGCACGGGATGGGGCCGGTCGATGACCAGATCGTTCCATCCCATGTGCGGCACCTTCAGTCCCCGTTCCTGACGATCGGGCGTGGCGATAGCGGCGACTTCTCCGCCGATCCAGTTCAGGCCGGCGGTTTCGCGGTATTCATGCCCTGTGGTCGCCAGCATCTGCATCCCCACGCAGATGCCCATGAAGGGCACGCCCCGGTTCAGCACGGCCTCGCGCAGCGCCTCGGCCATGCCGTCCACCTCGCCCAGGGCGGTGCGGCATGCGGGAAAGGCGCCGTCGCCCGGCAGCACGATCCGGTCGGCCCGCGCCGCCACGGCGGGGTCCGCCGTCACGACAATCTCGGCCCCCGCGTCGCGGCCCATCAGCTGGAAAGCCTTTTGCGCCGAATGCAGGTTGCCGCTTTCATAATCTATCAGCGCGACCCGCATCACAGCGCCCCCTTGGTCGAGGGCAACACGCCCGCCATGCGCGGATCGGGTTCGACCGCCTCGCGCAGGGCGCGGGCCACGGCCTTGAAGGCCGCCTCGGCGATGTGGTGGCTGTTGATGCCGTGGATACGGTCCACATGCAGGGTGATGCCGCCATGGGTGGACAGGGCCTGGAAGAACTCTCGGACCAGTTGGGTGTCGAAGGTGCCGATCTTCTCGGTCGGGAACGCAACGTTCCATACCAGAAAGGGGCGCGCGGACAGGTCCAGGGCCGCGCGGACCAGCGAATCGTCCATGGCCAGCAGAAAACTGCCGTAACGGCGGATGCCCTTCTTGTCGCCAAGCGCGCGGACCAGGGCCTGGCCGATGGCGATGCCCGTGTCCTCGACGGTGTGGTGGTCGTCCACGTGCAGATCGCCCTTGGCGCGGATCGTCAGGTCGATCAGCGAATGGCGCGACAGCTGGTCCAGCATGTGGTCGAAAAAGCCCACCCCCGTCTGGTTGTCGTAGACGCCCGTGCCGTCGAGGTTCAGCGCGACCTCGATCTGGGTTTCGGCGGTGGTGCGGGTGATGGTGGCTTCGCGCATGGGGCTTCCTTTCGTCGCCCGCCTTATAGGCCGACCGGCGCGGCGCGCCAAGCGGGCAGGCTTGTCATGAGGCAGAGGCAATGCGACAACCAAGGAGACGCTTTGAAAGGACCGCCGATGAGCGACATCTCTGTCAGCGAACGCCGCCTCAGTGCCGCCTTGGACCGCATCGACCAGTTTCTGGACCGCGGCGGGATGGGCCATGCGTCCCCTGATCAGGATCTGAAAGCCGAACTTGACCGGGCCCATGCGCGGATCGCGGCGCTGACAAGGCAGCTGTCGCAGTCCGGGACTGACGCGGGCGGACCCGATCTGGCCGAACAGGCCGCGCGGCTGGCTGCGGCCAATGACGAACTGGCGGCCGCGAATCGCGCGCTGATCCAGGCGGCATCCGGCGACGGCGACCGGATCGAAGCGGTCAGCGTCGCCCTCGAGGCCGAGATCGAGGCCCTGCGCGCCGCCCGCGCCGCCGAGGCCGCGCAACTGGGGACGCTGCTGGCCGAGGTCGAGCGCCTGCTGGCCGAGAACGAGGCCGCCGCCGCCACGCCCGAGATCGCGGGCGATGCCGCGGGCGTGCCCGAGGACACCGATGCAGAACAAGGGGACCGCTAGATGGCCGAGGTCGATTTCATCATCGGGCACAAGGAATACCGCGTCGCCGCCCAGGACGGAGAGGAACGGCTGCTGCAACGCGCGGCAAGCCTGCTGGACGCCGAGGCGCAGCAGATCCTGGCGCAGGCCGGCCGCACGCCCGAGCCGCGCCTGCTGCTGCTGGCCGGGCTGATGCTGGCCGACCGCGTGGCCACGCTGGAGGAGCGGGCCGAAAAGGCCGAGCGTCACCTGAACCGCCTGCAGGCCAATCCCACCCGGGTCGAGATCCCGGTCATCCCGTCCGACCTGAAGGAAGCCATGGCCGAACTGGCGGCGCGGGCCGAGTCCCTGGCCGACCGGCTGGAGGAGCAGGGCGGCCGTTAACCCGCCCTTAACGCCGCTGTGGCAGACAGGGGGTCATGCGTGTTCTTGTTCTTCTTTTGCTGCTTGCGGCCTGCGCGACCCCTTCGCCTCGGATGATGGGGGCGATCCGCCACGACATCCGCCTGCAAGGCATGGACTTCGCGGTTTTCCACAAGGACGACAGGGCCCAGGTCATGCGCCTGACCTTTGCCGCCCGCCCCTCGGTCGCGGTGATCCGCCCGCTGATGGAACAGGCGGCGGCGCAAACGACGGGCTGCACGGTTATTCCCTTCGGCGTCACCGCCCGGACTCCGCGCGACACAGGGGTCGCGACCTTTGACCTGGATTGCTGGGGCGCGCTCAGCCCTCGCCCAGATAGCTGACCAGGATCTGCGCCACGGCTTCGGGCGCGTCGGCATGCAGCCAGTGCCCGGCGCCCTTGACGCGCACCACGCGCGCCTGCGGGAAATGGTCGCGCAATGCCGCCTGGCCCCGGGCGGTCACATAGTCGGACGCCTCGCCCGCGACCTCCAGGACCGGGCCGTCGAAGCTGCCCCTCGGCAATTCCTCGGGCCAGCCGACCAGCTTGTCCATCTGGTCGCGCAGGGCGGTCAGGTTCAGCCGCCAGGCCTTGGGATCCGCCTTCAAATCCAGCGATTGCAGCAGAAAGGCGCGCACGCCGGGATCCTCGACCCGTTCCGCCAAGGCGGCGTCGGCGGCGCTGCGGCGGTCCAGGTCGGCCAGGTCCAGCGCCTCCATCGCGTCGATCAGCCCGGTCTGCGAATGGCCGTAAGCCAGCGGCGCGATGTCCAGCACCGCCAGCTTGCGCACCATTTCGGGCCGTGTCAGCGCCAGCGCCATCGCAGCCTTGCCCCCCATGGAATGCCCGACCAGATCGACCCGTCCCCCCAAATCCGCGACCGTCCCCGCCAGATCGTCCGCCAGCGCCGGATAGCCGTGGTCCGGGTGGTGGAAGCTGTCGCCGTGGTTGCGCATGTCCACCGTGACGACGCGCCGCCGGTCCGCCAGCCTGCGCGCCAGCGCGCCCAGGTTGCGGCCTTGTCCGAACAGGCCATGGACCAGCAGCACCGGCAAACCGTCGGCTTCGCCGAAAATCGTGTGATTCAGTTTCATGCCGCGATCCTAGAGCGTCTGGCGCGGCGCTGCCAGTGCGGCTAGACTGCCGCCCATGACACGCCACGCAACCGGTCCCGACGACATCCGCGACATGGCAGACGAGGTGTCGCGCCTCCTCGCAGCCCGGTTCGGCGGCGCGCGGCGCGGCGAACGTCCGCCCCTGCATGTGATGCTGCGCCGCCGGGGCGGGGCCTTGCCGCGTCGACTGCGCAGGCAGGCCGCCGCCCTGGCGCAGGCCGACCAGCTGTCCGCGCAGCCCAAGATCGCACGCCAGCTGGACCTTGCCCGGCTGTCGCGCGCCCACCGCGCGCTGACCGCCCATCTGCAACCCCTGGGCGAGCTGTCGCGCTGGCAGGGCAGGGCGCTTGGCTTTGCGGCCTCTGTCGTGCTGGGCCTGCTGGTTCTTTCGGCAGTTGTGGTCTGGATCATGTTGCGGCGGGGCCATCTCTGACGGTTGCATTCGCTGCAAGGCGGGTTTACGTCGCAGGCGTCTTGTCATTGCTGCACCGCAGCGAGATGTTGGGGCGATCACCCTCGGGAACGCGCGCATGACTGAACACGGCAATCTTCGTTATGCCATCCTGGCATTGGCCCTTGGCGCCTTCGCCATCGGCACGTCGGAATTCGCGGCCATGGGGCTTTTGCCCTATTTCGCGGGCGACCTCGGCATTTCGGAGCCGCAGGCGGGTCATGTCATCAGCGCCTATGCCCTGGGCGTGGTGATCGGCGCGCCGCTGACCTCGATCCTGGGGGCGCGTCTGCCCCGCAGGCGCTATCTGGCGGCGCTGATGGCCTTTTACGGCGTGATGAACATCGCCGCCGCGATCCTGCCGGGGCTGGCCACGCTGACCGCAATGCGCTTCCTGGCCGGCCTGCCGCATGGCGGCTTTCTGGGGGTGGCGATGCTTTACGCGGCCGACGCCCTGCCGCGAGAGCATCGGGCGCGGGGCGCCGCGCAGGTCATCATGGGCCTGACCGTCGCCAACATCGTGGGCGTCCCGCTGGCGGGCTGGCTGGGCCAGAGCGTCGGCTGGCGGTGGGGCTTTGCCTTGCCGGGCTTTATCGCGCTGCTGTCGGCCTGGCTGATCCTGAAGGTGGCCCCGCGCGTCGGCGGCAATCCCCACGCGCGCCCCTGGGACGAACTGCAAGCCCTGCGCAACCCGCGCGTGCTGTGGCTTCTGGCCGTGGGCGCCGTGGGCTTCGGCGGCTTTTTCGCCGTTTACGCCTTTCTCACCGCCGCGATGATCGCCACGACGCAGGCGCCCTCCTACGCGATCCCCTTGGCGCTTGGCGTGTTCGGCGTCGGCGGCACGCTGGGCACCTGGGCCGCGGGGCGGCTGACCGAACGCGTGGGCCAGACCCGCGCGGCCTATGTCAGCCTGGCCGCGATGGCCGCGACGCAGGGCTTCGCCTCGCTGGCGGTCGGCAACTGGCCCCTGATGGTGCTGTCCTCGTTTCTGCTGGCGGCGGGGGCGGGGCTGGTGATCCCGCTGCAAACCCGGCTGATGGATGTCGCGGGACGCGCGCAGAACATGGCCGCCGCCATGAACCACGCGGCCTTCAACGCGGCAAACGCGCTTGGACCCTTTCTGGCCGGGCTGGCGCTGACGGCGGGGTGGGGATGGGCTTCCAGCGGCGTGGTCGGCATCGCGCTTACGGCTGCGGGGGCCTTGGTCCTGACCCTGGCAGTCTGGCATGATCGGGCAAGCGGGGCGGTGGCAGACTGCGCATGATCACCTGGCGCGAGGTCGAGGCGAACTCGCGCCGCCAGGTCACGAACAGCACCACGGCGGTGCCCGCCATCAGCGCCCATGGCCCCGCCAGCCACCCCAGAGAGCCGAGCGCGAAGTAGACGCTGCGCAGCCCCGCGTTGAAGCTGCGCGCGGCGGTGATGTTCAGATCCGCCGCCTGCATGGCGCGGTCGCGGGTCATGGCGTCTTGGGGGTCGTTCGGCACGGCGGCCATCATGATTGCGCAGTATCCGAACAGCCGGTGCGACCAGACGAACTTCAGAAACGCGTTGACGACGAAGAACATCGGCACCAGCAGCTTCAGTTCCCACGGAACGCCGCCGGCGCCTTCCAGGGCCAGCCCCTCGGCCAGGCCGCGCAACTGGTCGGTGTTGCCGATCAGCGCCAGGATCCCGCCCGTGGCGATCATGCAGGCGGACGCGAAGAAGGCCGTCCCCTCGCGCAGGCTGGCCAGGATGTTGCCGTCGAAGATGCGCGGATCGCGGGTGATGAAATGCACCATCCATTCGCGCCGGAACATCATCATCAGCACCGAAACCGAGGGCTTTCCCGCGGGCGGGCGTTCCGTGAACCAGCCGATCCCGAACCAGGCGGCGAACAGCAGCACCACCGCCGCGAGGTCGGCGGGCGGAATGCGGTCGGGAAGCGCAAGCTGGATGTTCATGGCCCGGGTTTAGGATGCTGCGGTCCGTCTTGAAAGCCCCCTTCGCCGCCTTCGCTCTCGGCGATGGAGCGCGCCGGCCAAAGGGTTTGATGCCCCCCGCCATGCCCGATGACCTGTCCCAGCAAGTCGCGCGCATTCACAAAGACGAAGGATGCGCGTTCCGGGCGGCCTGCGGATGAACATGACCGGGCAAGGTCGCCGTTGCGGAGACGGAACCGGCGATCCGCCCGCCCCGCGAGGCCCGCCCGCCCGCCGCAGCCCGCGGCGGGTGCGCTCGAAAATGCGCAAGCATCCTCTTGAAGGCAGTCGGCGCGATCCTAGATTCCCGATACCGGCGGCCAGACTGGCGTCGGCAAGACTGCCCGCCCGGCGACCGGGGGGCACACCACTGCATCGCTTGTGAAGGATGTGACCATGCGCAACTTTGACCTGACCCCGCTTTATCGTGCCTCGGTCGGCTTCGACCGGCTGGCCGACGTGATGGACCGCGCCCTGTCGGCGGACGTGTCCGCGCCGACCTATCCCCCCTACAACATCGAGAAGACCGGCGAGAACGCCTATCGCATCTCGATCGCCGTGGCGGGCTTTGCCGCCGACGATCTGAATGTCGAGGTCCGCGATGGCGCCGTGATCGTCTCGGCCCGCAAGGCCGAGGAAGACGACGGCCGCACCTATCTGCACCGCGGCATCGCCACCCGTGCGTTCGAGCGCAAGTTCACCCTGGCCGACCATGTCCGCGTCGATGGCGCCAGCCATGTCGACGGGATGCTGCACATCGACCTGGTTCGCGAAATCCCCGAGGCCTTGAAGCCTCGCCGGATCGAGATCGCCAAGTCCGCGCAGAAGGTCGAGAAACTGGACGCCTGAGGCACCCGGACGGCTTCCGCTCCGTGAAGCCCGGATGCCCGTCGGTTCACCCCGGCGGGCATTTCGCGTTGGGTTTGGTAGGCCCGGAGGGACTTGAACCCCCAACCAAGGCGTTATGAGCGCCCTGCTCTGACCATTGAGCTACAGGCCCAACACGGCTCGGGTTAATCGCCCGGGATCATCGGGTCAAGCGCCGATCGCCGTTGCCCCCGTGTGACGCCTGCGCTATCGGGGGCGCATCATTCAGCCGGGGGCCGCCATGACCAGGAACGGGATCAGCTACCGCGACGCGGGCGTCGACATCGACGCGGGCAACGCGCTTGTCGAACGCATCAAGCCCGCCGCCGCCGCGACCGCGCGTCCCGGCGTGATGGACGCGCTTGGCGGCTTCGGCGCGCTGTTCGACCCCCGCGCCGCCGGTTACGACGACCCGGTCCTGGTGGCGGCGACCGACGGCGTGGGCACCAAGCTGCGCATCGCCATCGACACCGGCCACCTGGACGGCATCGGCCAGGATCTGGTCGCGATGTGCGTGAACGATCTGGTCTGCCAAGGGGCCGAGCCTTTGTTCTTCCTGGATTATTTTGCCACCGGCAAGCTGTCGGTGGACGAAGGCGCCCGCGTCATCGAAAGCATCGCGCGCGGCTGCAAGGCCGCCAATTGCGCCCTGATCGGCGGCGAGACGGCCGAAATGCCGGGCATGTATCACGACGGCGACTTCGACCTGGCGGGCTTTGCGGTGGGCGCCATGCAGCGCGGCACGGCCCTGCCTGCGGGCGTGGCGGAGGGCGACGTTCTTCTGGGCCTCGCGTCCGACGGCGTGCATTCCAACGGCTATTCGCTGGTCCGCAAGGTCGCGGAACGCGCGGGTCTTGGCTGGGACGCGGCCTCGCCCTTTGGCGACGGCGATCTGGGCGCGGCGCTGCTGACCCCCACGCGGCTTTACGTCGCGCCCGCCCTGGCGGCGATCCGGGCGGGCGGCGTTCACGCGCTGGCCCATGTCACCGGCGGCGGCATCACCGAAAACCTGCCGCGCGTGCTGCCGAAAGACCTGGGGGCAGAGATCGACCTGTCCTCCTGGACGCTGCCGCCGGTCTTCCGCTGGCTGGCCGAGGCTGGCGGGATCGAGACGGCCGAGATGCTCAAGACCTTCAACAGCGGCATCGGCATGATCCTGTCGGTCGCCGCCGACCGCGCCGACGCGCTGGCCGACCTGCTGTCCGGCCAGGGCGAAACGGTTTGCCGCCTGGGCCGCGTCACGGCGGAGCCGGGCCTGCGCTACAGCGGAACGCTTGCGTGAAACGGGTCGCCATTCTGATTTCCGGCAGCGGATCCAACATGGTCCGCCTGGTTCAGGACATGCAGGCGGGCGATCACCCGGCGCGGCCCGTGCTGGTGGCGTCGAACGATCCGAACGCCGCCGGTCTGGCAAAGGCCGCGGCCCTGGGCGTGCCCACCGCCGCCGTCGATCATCGCGCCTTCAAGGGCGACCGCTCCGCCTTCGAGGCGGCACTTCTACAGCCGCTGCTGGACGCCCGGCCCGACATCCTGTGCCTGGCGGGCTTCATGCGCATCCTGACGCCCGCGTTCATCGAACGTTTCGAGGGCCGGATGATCAACATCCATCCTTCTCTTTTGCCCAAATACCCGGGCCTGCACACCCACGCCCGCGCCATCGAGGCCGGGGATGCCGAGGCAGGCGCCACGGTCCACGAGGTCACGACCGACCTGGACTCGGGTCCGATCCTGGGCCAGGCGCGCGTTCCCGTCGAACCCGGCGACACTCCCGCAACCCTGGCGGCGCGCGTGCTGGCGCGCGAACACCAGCTTTACCCGCTGATCCTGCGCCGCTTCGCCGCAGGCGCGCGCGAACGCTTCGACATCTAGCCCCACAGCGCCTTCAGCGCCGCCACGGGATCGCTGTCCGACCAGATCTCGGGGCCGATGGCGACGAAGTCGCTGACCGGCGACAGCCTTTCCAGCAGCTCGCGGGTGATCGCGCCTTCGGCCACGACCGGCACCTCGATGGTTTCGGACCACCACTGGAACAGATCCAGATCCACCGGCTCTCCGCGATACAGCGCCGACGCGCCCACCGGACCGAAGCTGACGTAGTCCGCCCCGGACTCGCCCGCGTTCATGCCTTCGTGGCGCGAGCCGCCGCAAAAGCTGCCCACGATGGCATCCGCGCCCAGTTCCTTGCGGGCATAGCGCACGGCCTTCGCGCCGTCCGTCAGATGCACCCCGTCCAGCCCGTGCCGCTGCGCCAGGGCCACCAGATCGTCGATCACCACCGCCACGTCGCGGGCATGGGCGATTTCCCGCGCCAGATCGGCCAGGCGGCCCAGCTCGTCCTCCTCGGCCCCCGCGCGGATGCGCAGGCAGGCGACCGGAAAGGCGTCCATCACCGCCGCAAGCTGCGGCCCCAGGGTCGAGGCCTGCGCCCCGGCGGGGGTCATCAGGTAAAGCTGCGGGGCATCAGAGGCATCGGACATGGGCGGAACTCCTTTCGGCTGCCCATAGCGCAGCTTGCCGCCCGCCGCCAGACGGACTATCTGGCCCCCCATGCAAAGCACCCGCCTTCCCGTCATCATCCTGGTCCGCCCGCAGATGGGCGAGAACATCGGCGCGGCCGCCCGCGCCATGCTGAACTTCGGCCTGACCGAGATGCGGCTGGTCGATCCCCGCGACGGCTGGCCGAACCCGCGCGCCGTGGCCATGGCCTCGGGCGCGGCGGGGCAGGTGCTGGACCGCGCCCGCGTTTATCCCACCCTGGCCGAGGCGATGGAGGGCATCGACTTCGCCTTCGCCACCACCGCGCGGGGGCGCGAACTGTCGAAGCCCGTCCATACGCCCGCGACCGCGATGCAGATGGCCCGCGTCCATCCCGGCCGCTGCGCGATCATCTTCGGCCCCGAACGCACCGGGCTGGAAAACGACGACGTGGCCCGCGCCAACGCCATTGTGACGGTTCCGGTGAACCCGGAGTTTCCGTCGCTGAACCTGGCCCAGGCGGTGCTGCTGATGGGCTATGAATACGGGCGCTACATTTTGCCGCCCGAACCGTCCCCCCACCATGCCCGTCCCGAGGCGATCGCCCTGGCCGACCGCCTGGAGATCGAGAAGCTGGGCGATCATTTCGAGGAACGCCTAACCGAGGCGGGCTTCTTCTTTCCCGAAGCCAAGGCCGCGTCCATGCGGCTGAACCTGCGCAACATGTGGTCGCGCCTGGCGCTGACGCGCGGCGACGTGCGCATCCTGCACGGGATGCTGCGGCAGTTGACCCGGCGCTGACCCCAACCTACCCTTCGCCCGACCTGAAGGAGCAAGCGATGGCCAAGAGACCCGTTTTCGAGGAAGTCCTTGACCCGGCAGCCAGCAGCCGCCCCGTTGCGAAGACCGGCATGATCGACGCCGCCCCCCGTGGCGCGCGGCGCGCGATCCGCCTTTGGCTGATGGTGCTGTTCGTGATGGTGCTGGCGATGATCGTGCTCGGCGGGGCCACGCGCCTGACCGGGTCGGGTCTGTCCATCACCGAATGGGCGCCCGTCACGGGCACGGTCCCGCCCATGTCGGACGCGGATTGGCAAGCGGAATTCGAGGCTTACAAGCAGATCCCCCAATATGTCGAGGTGAACCCCGACATGGATTTGGCGGGCTTCAAGCAGATTTACTGGTGGGAATGGGCGCACCGCCTTCTGGGCCGGCTGATCGGGCTGGTCTGGGCGGCGGGCTTTGTCTTCTTTCTGGCGACGAAACGCATTCCGGCCGGCTGGACGCCGCGCCTGCTGGGCCTGGGGGCGCTTGGCGGGCTGCAAGGCGCGATCGGCTGGTGGATGGTCAGTTCGGGCCTGGCCCCCGGGATGACCCGCGTGGCTTCCTACCGCCTGGCGACGCATCTGGGCATCGCCTTTGTCATCCTGGGCCTGATCGCCTGGTATGTCCTGCTGCTGAGGCGCAGCGAATCCGACCTGCTGCGCGCCCGCCGCGCCGGAGAGGCGAAGCTGTTTTCCATGTCCACCGGCCTGATGCACCTGGCCTTCGTGCAGATCCTGATCGGCGCGCTTGTTGCGGGCATCGACGCGGGCCGCACCTATACGGGCTGGCCCACCATGGGCGGCGAATGGATTCCGGCAGCGATCTGGGATCCGCTGCTGGGCTGGCGCAACCTGTTCGAGAACCCGGCCCTGGTGCAGTTCGTCCACCGCATGACAGGCTATCTGCTGGCGATTTTCGCCGTGGTGGTCTGGCTGCGCGCCCGCCGCTCGCCCCATCCGGTGACGCGCGGGGCATTCACCGCCATGCTGGTCGCGGTTGCGGTGCAGGTGGGCCTGGGGATCATGAACGTGATCCACGCCTCGCCGCTGCCTTTGGCGCTGGCCCACCAGCTGGGCGCGGTGGCGCTGTTTGCGCTGATCATCCGGGGGCGGCACCATGCGCGTTACCCGCACGAAACTTCGGTCAGGGGGACCATCCGATGACGGCCATCAACGACCTGCTTGCCTTTCAGCGCCAGACCGAGGCGTTGTCCTCCATCGCCGAACGCCTGGGGTGGGATCAGGAAACCGTCATGCCGCGCGGCGCCGTCGAACAGCGCGCCGAGGAAATGGCGGCCATCGAGGCCGTGCTGCACGAACGCCGCACCGATCCGCGCATCGGCGAATGGCTGGACGCGGCCGAACCGCAGACCGGGGCCGAGGCGCGGTCCGTCGAGCTGATCGCCCGCGATTTCGGCCGCGCCAGCCGCATCCCGGCGCGGCTGGCGCAGGAACTGGCGCGCACGACATCCTTGGCCCAGGGCATCTGGGCCGAGGCCCGCGCCAATGACGCGCCCGAGGATTTCCTGCCGACGCTGGATCAGGTTCTGATGCTGAAGCGAGAGGAAGCGGCAGCCCTGGCGGACGGCGGCGACCTGTACGACGCGCTTTTGGACGATTACGAACAGGGCATGACCGGGACCGAGATCGCGGCCTTGTTCGACGCCATGCGCCCGCGCCTTGTGGCTCTGCGCGAACAGGTCCTGGGGGCGGACCGCCAGCCGCAGCCGCTGGCGGGCCATTTTCCGCAGGAAACCCAGATCCGGCTGGCCCGGACCTGCGCGACGGCCTTTGGCTACGACTGGACGCGGGGGCGGATGGACATCGCGGTTCATCCTTTCAGCAGCGGCCGCTGGCAGGACAGCCGCATCACCACGCGGGTGGTGGAAACCGATCCCTTCAACTGCATCTATTCGACCATCCACGAGGTCGGCCATTCCAGCTATGAACTGGGCATCGACCCCGATTACGCCTTCACGCCGCTGGGCCGGGGCGTCTCGATGGGCGTTCACGAAAGCCAGAGCCGCATCTACGAAAACCAGATGGGGCGGGGCCGGGCCTTCGCCGGCTGGCTGTTCCACCGCATGTCGGACGCCTTCGACGGGCTGAACATCGCCGACCCGGACGCCTTTTATGCGACCGTGAACCGCGTCGCCCCCGGCTTCATCCGCACCGAGGCGGACGAGGTGCAATACAATCTGCACATCATGATGCGCTTCGATCTGGAGCGCGACCTGATCGCCGGACGCCTGGCCGTGGACGACCTGCCCGAGGCGTGGAACGCCCGCTTCCTGCGCGATTTCGGCGTGGTGGTGGACCGGCCCGCGAACGGCGTCTTGCAGGACGTGCATTGGGCGGTGGGGCTGTTCGGATATTTTCCGACCTATGCCTTGGGGAACGTGTTCGCGGGCTGCCTGAACCGGGCGATGCGCGACGCGGTGCCGGATCTGGACGCCTCGCTCGGGGCGGGCGATGCCGCGCCCGCCGTTGAATGGCTGCGCGAGAACGTCCAGCGCCATGGCGGCTTGAAGCGCCCCCGCGCGCTGATCGAGGAGGCGACGGGGGGCGATGTCTCGCCCGAGCCGCTGCTGGCCTATCTGGAAGCGAAGTTCGGGGATATCTACGGGCTGTGAGATCTGCGCAGGGGTGGGGGCGAAACCCCGCCCCGCGGCCGGCCCGGCCTTTCGCCTACCTGTTCGGCCACAAGGGCGCGTGGCGGTTCACGTCCTTGTAGAGCAGGTATCGGAACGGCCCCGGCCCGCCCGCGTAGCAGGCCTGCGGGCAGAAGGCGCGCAGCCACATGTAGTCGCCGGGGCCGACCTCGACCCAATCGCGGTTCAGGCGATAAACCGCCTTGCCCTCCAGCACGAACAGCCCGTGTTCCATCACATGCGTTTCCGCAAAGGGGATGGATCCGCCCGGCTTGAAGGTCACGACCGTGATGTGCATGTCGTGGCGCAGATCGGCCGGGTCCATGAAGCGCGTGGTGCCCCAGGCCCCGTCCGTGTCGGGCATCATCGAGGGCGCGATGTCCTGTTCCTGCGCGACGATGGGATCGGGGCGGCTGACGCCCTCGACCGGCTGCCAGCGCTTGCGCCACCAGTGAAAGCCGGTGTTGCCCGGCGTCGTGTTCCTGACCGACCAGGGCGTGCCGGGGGGGATATAGGCAAAGCCGCCGGGCGTCAGCCGATGTTCGGCGCCGCCGATGGTGACCGACATCGACCCGCCGGTGACGAACAGGGCGTGCTGCACCTCGGGGTCGTCGTCGGGATTGTCGGACCCGCCGCCTTCGGCCAGTTCGACGATGTATTGGCTGAAGGTCTCGGCAAAGCCCGACAAGGGACGGGCGATCATCCACATGCGCATTCCCGTCCAGCCGGGCAGGTAGCTGGTCACGATGTCGCGCATCACCGTGCGGGGGATCACGGCATAGGCCTCGGTGAAGACCGCGGTGTCGGTCGTCAGGCCGGCCTGCGGCGGCAGGCCCGCGACGGGACCGGCATAAGGGACGCGCTGCGTGTCCGCGCGCGGAACGGCGGCGATGTCTCCGGTGGGGGCGCCGGCGGGGGGAAGATCGGGGGACAGATCGGTCATTTCAAGGCCTCGTTCAGGCGGAGTTCGCCGATGCGCATGACTTGGCGTTCGGCCTCGGCGCGCTCGGTGGGGGTGTCGTTGTCGATGCGGGCCTGCATGGCGCGCATGATGCCCGCCTTGTCGTGGTCGCGCACCGCGATGATGAAGGGGAAGCCGTGCTTGGCCACATAGGCTTCGTTCAGGCGGGTGAAGGTGGCGCGTTCCTCGTCGGTCAGGCTGTCCAGGCCCGCGCTGGCCTGTTCGGCGGTGCTGTCCGTGGTCAGCCGCTTGGCCAGCGCCAGCTTGCCCGCCAGATCGGGGTGGGCGCGCAGGACGCCCAGCCGTTCCTCGTCCGACGCGCCGCGGAACACCTGCGCCATCCGCGCGGCAAGGCCCGCCGCGCTGTCATGGACCGCGCCCATCTCGCCGTCCCAAACGCGTTCGGCGATAAAGGGGGAATGTTCATAGATGCCGCCGAACCTTTGGACAAAAGCCTCGCGGTCCATCTGCGAGGGGCGCAAACGCGGCTGGAAGGGATGCGCCTCGGCCCAATGGCGCGCGATGTCCAGGCGCGAGGCGAACCACACGCCCTCGTGGCTGCGCGCGTGATCCAGGAACCGCTGGATCGCCATGGCCCGACCCGGACGCCCGGCCAGGCGGCAATGCAGGCCGACGCTCATCATCTTGGGGGCGCCCGCCTTGCCTTCGGCATAAAGCACGTCGAAGCTGTCGCGCAGATAGTCAAAGAAATCGGTGCCCGTCCCGAACCCCTGACCCGAGGAAAAGCGCATGTCGTTGGCGTCCATCGTATAGGGCACCATCAGCTGCGGCTTGCCGTTGTGGAGGTGCCAATAGGGCAACTCGTCCGCGACCGTGTCGGCCAGGTATTCGAAGCCGCCTTCCTCGCAGCCAAGCGCCACCGTGTTCATCGAGCAGCGCCCCTGGTAGAAGCCGCGCGGGCGTTCCCCGGTGACGTGGGCGTGCAAGGCGACGGCCTGGGCGATGTGGTCTGCCTCGACCTCGCGGGGGATGTCGCGATAGTCGATCCATTTCAGGCCATGGGTCGCGATCTCCCACCCGGCAGCCTTCATGGCGGCGACCTGTTCGGGGCTGCGCTCCAACGCGGTGGCCACGCCGTAGACGGTCACGGGGATGTCGCGCAGCATCCGGTGCAGCCGCCAGAAGCCCGACCGGGCGCCATAGTCGTAGATCGACTCCATGTTCCAGTGCCGCTTGCCGGGCCAGGGCTGCGCGCCGATGATCTCGGACAGAAAGGCCTCAGACGCGGCATCGCCATGCTCGATGCTGTTCTCGCCGCCTTCCTCGTAGTTGACGACGATCTGCACCGCGATCCGGGCGCCGCCGGGCCATTGCGGGTCGGGCGTGGTTTCTCCATATCCTCGCAGATCGCGGCTGTAGCGCATCGGGCGTCCTTTCCGTGGCAGCGTTGCCACAGCAAAGCGCGCCCGCTCCTGCCAGGCAAGCGGGCGGGGGCGGAATTCTGTATCAACGAATCGGAAAAGATCGCCTGCGGTTTCAAATGACCATTGAAAGACTTGCGGGTTGGCGCTGATTGTTGCCTCCGTCACGGCCCCCATAAGCTTCGCGCAGGGCGGCCAGAGGAGCCGCGGGAGGGAACCCATGGAACGCTATTTCAAGCTGTCGCAGCACGGCAGCACCGTCAGAACCGAGGTGATCGCAGGCATCACCACCTTTCTGACGATGGCCTATATCATCTTCGTCAACCCCGACATCCTGTCCACAACGGGCATGGACCGCAACGCGGTGTTCGTCGCCACCTGCCTGGCCGCCGCCATTGGCTCGGCCGTGATGGGGCTTTGGGCCAACTGGCCCATCGGCATGGCGCCCGGCATGGGACTGAACGCCTTTTTCGCCTTTACCGTCGTGGGCGCCATGGGCTTCACCTGGCAGCAGGCGCTTGGCGCGGTGTTCATCAGCGGGGTCATCTTCCTGATCCTGTCGGCCACCGGCATCCGGCGCTGGCTGGTGGCGGGGATCCCCCTGTCCATGCGCAGCGGGGTCGCCGCGGGCATCGGCATGTTCCTGGGCATCATCGCGCTGCAATCCTCGGGGATCGTGGTGGACAGCCCGGCCACGCTGGTGACGCTGGGCGACCTGACCAATCCCGGCACGCTGCTGACGGTCGCGGGGTTCTTCATCATCGTGGCGCTGGACGCGCTGCGGGTGACGGGCGCGATCCTGATCGGCATCCTTGTGGTGACGGTCGCCGCGATCCTGCTGGGCGTCAGCCAGTTCGGCGGCATCCTGTCCATGCCGCCGTCGATCGCGCCGACGCTGCTGCAACTGGACATCTGGGGGGCGCTTGGCTTCGGCATCTTCCAGGTGATCCTGGTCATGGTCCTGGTCGAGGTTTTCGACGCCACCGGCACGCTGATCGGCGTGGCCAAGCGCGCGGGCCTGCTGACGGAAGGCCCGGCGCATCAGAACCCCGGCCTGTCGCGCGCGCTGATGGCGGATTCGACGGCGATCACCATCGGCTCGATGCTGGGCACAAGCTCCACCACGGCCTATGTCGAAAGCGCGTCCGGCGTGCAGGCGGGCGGGCGCACGGGGCTGACCGCGCTTGTGGTGGCGGTGCTGTTCCTGCTGGCGATGTTCTTCGCGCCGCTGGCCGGGTCGGTTCCAGCCTATGCCACCGCCCCCGCGCTGCTGTATGTGGCGACCCTGATGGTGCGCGAACTGTCCGAGATCGCCTGGGAGGACGTGACCGAGGCCGCGCCCGCCGTGCTGACCGCGCTGGTCATGCCCTTCACCTATTCCATCGCGAACGGGCTGGCCTTCGGCTTCATCAGCTATGCGGTGATCAAGCTGCTGACCGGCAGGGCGTCCCAGGTCCATGCCGCGACCTGGATCGTGGCCGCGCTGTTCGTGATCAAGTTCGCGTTCTTCGGCGGGCACTGATGGACCGGCTTTGACAAGGGTCGCAGGCTTCGCGTGGAGACGCGGAGCCTGCACCATGCATGTCTCGCTGACGGAAAAGCCCGCAACACCATGTGCGCCAGAAGGTCGCCTTGGGGTTGTGCAACACCGCGTCCGAGGTGAGCCGAGAGGCGCCGCGCACGAACATCGCCACTGAGGAAAGCGACAAGCCCAGGCTGCAACGGTTGCACGAGGCTGTCGGGCCGGCCCGGCAAGAGGCCGAGCGGGGCGAATTGGCGCCTTTCGACATGAACGGGATCCTGTCGGAATGTGATTGGAAAACCGCAAGTGTGCCTGACCTGCCGCTGCAACCGCCGTGTCGTCTTCTTCCCCGCGATCCCGTCGAAACCGTGGAAATCCTGCGCATCCTGCATCAGCGGACGGATCTCCAGCGGCACCTTCGGGGATCAGCCGCCCATGGCGTGACTGAGTTCCGCCGCCGCGGCAGCCACCACCGCGCCCAGCGTCTTGACATGCTCGTGCCCGATCCGGTGGGCGGGACCGCTGACGCTGACCCCGGCGATCGCCTCGCCCGTCAGGTCGAAGACGGGGGCGGCGATGCAGCGCATCCCGCGCGTGCGTTCCTCGTCATCGAAGGAAAAGCCCCGGGCGCGGATGCGGGACATGTCCTCGGCCAGGGCGTCGGGCGTGGTCAGGGTCTTGTCGGTGAACCGTGTCAGGCCGTGACCGTCCAGATAGGCTTGCAGGATCTCGGCCCGGCCGAAGGCCAGCAGCGCCTTGCCGATGCCGGATGCGTGCAGCGGCGAGCGGGTGCCGGGCGGGAAAAAGGCGCGGATCGTCTCGTGCGTTTCGGCCTGGCTGACGAACAGCACCGCGTCGCCGTTGAGGATCCCCAGGTTCGCGGTCTCGCCCGTATGTTCCATCAGCGCGCGCAGGATCGGGCGGGCGCGTTCCACGATCCCGGACCGGCGCATGAAGGCCGATCCCAGCCTGAAGGTCGCGGGGCCGATGTTCCAGGCCTGCGTGGCCGGGTCGCTTTCCACCATGCCGCGCGCCGCCAGGGAATGCAGCAGCCGGTGAACGGTCGATGGCGGCTGGTCGATGCGCTCGGCGACCTCGGACAGCGTAAGGCCCGGATGGGCGGCCAGCAGGTCCAGCATGTCCAGCGCGCGGTCCAGCACCTGCACGGTCCCGGAACTGTCCTTGGCGCTGCGGGGGCGGCCCCGGCGGCGGGTGGGTTCAGACATTTTCGCTCTTTTCTAAAGAATACATTTCCGAAACCGCGAAAATCCGGTGGGCTGTCTGAAAAATGACAAACCCATGGTCTTGCGGACTATTTCGGCTTTTAACGCCGAAATGGAAAATATTTCCAGAAAAATTGTCGCATCTGGCGGCAGGTGGTATTCTGCGCTTATCAGAGGAGGAGGAACCATGACCAGCCAGAATCCCGTGTTCATTCCCGGCCCGACGAACATCCCCGAGGTGCTGCGCAAGGCCGTGGACATGCCCACCATCGACCACCGCAGCCCGGTTTTCGGGCGCATCCTGCATCCGGCGCTGGAAGGGGTCAAAAAGGTGCTGAAGACCACGCAAGGGCAGGTCTTCGTGTTCCCCTCGACCGGAACGGGTGGCTGGGAAACCGCCATCACCAACACCCTGTCGCCCGGCGACAGCGTTCTGGCGACCCGCAACGGCATGTTCAGCCACCGCTGGATCGACATGTGCCAGCGTCACGGCCTGGACGTGCAGGTCGTCGCCCAGGAATGGGGCGAGGGCGTCCCGGCCGACCGTTTCGAGGAGATCCTGACCGCCGACAAGGGCCACAAGATCAAGGTCGTGCTGGCCACACACAATGAGACGGCCACCGGCGTGCGCAGCGACATCGCCGCCGTCCGCCGCGCGCTGGACGCGGCGAACCATCCGGCGCTGCTGTTCGTGGACGGCGTTTCGTCCATCGCGTGCTATGATTTCCGCATGGACGAATGGGGTGTCGATATTGCCGTGACCGGCAGCCAGAAGGGCTTCATGCTGCCCCCGGGCCTTGCCATCGTGGGCTTTTCGCCCAAGGCCATGGCGGCGGTCGAGACGGCAAAACTGCCGCGCACCTTTTTCGACATCCGCGACATGGCCAAGGGCTATGCCGCCAACGGCTATCCCTACACGCCGCCGGTCGGGCTTCTGAACGGCCTCAACGTCGCCTGCGAGATGCTGCTGGACGAGGGGCTGGAAAACGTCTTCGCCCGCCACCACCGCATCGCCGAGGGCGTGCGCCAGGCCGTCGCCGCCTGGGGAATGCAGCTTTGCGCCAAGCGCCCGGACCTGTATTCCGACAGCGTCAGCGCGATCCGCACGCCGGAAGGCTTCGACGCCAACAAGATCGTTTCCCACGCGCTGAACGCCTATGGCGTGGCCTTCGGGACCGGGCTTGGCGATGTCGCGGGCAAGGTGTTCCGCATCGGCCACCTGGGCAGCCTGACCGACGTGATGGCCCTGTCGGGCATCGCCACGGCGGAAATGGTCATGGCCGACCTGGGCCTGCCCGTGAAGCTGGGCAGCGGCGTCGCCGCCGCGCAAGACCATTACCGCCACAGCGCCCCTGCGATGAAGGCTGCCGCGTGATGAAGGACGCCATGTATATTCCCACATACGAGGACATGCTGGCGGCGCATGAGCGCATCCAGCCCTACATCCGCCGGACGCCGGTGCGGGTGTCGGACTACCTCGACGACCTGA